>Ga0318572_10000007_pt1 | contig 178785 bp, 159 predicted proteins | sample GRESIP089b5f20_FD_202528 | JGI IMG/M metagenome (GOLD analysis project Ga0318572, IMG submission 202528) | Tropical soil microbial communities from Luquillo Experimental Forest, Puerto Rico - GRE.SIPMG.089b5f20 | ecosystem: Environmental > Terrestrial > Soil > Tropical forest > Bulk soil...
CCGAGGACCTGCTGCATTTTCAGCATTACCTGTCGGCCAACTGCTTCGGCGACACCCTGACCAGAACCGGCCTCGATCTGCCCATGCGCGAGCTGCTGACCTTCAGCATGCTGGTCGCCCTGGGCGGCTGCGAGCCCCAGGTCAAGGCGCATGTTCTGGCCAATCTGCATGTCGGCAACGACCGCAAGACGCTGGTCGACGTGCTGACCCAGTTGCTGCCGTTCATCGGCTATCCGCGCACGCTCAATGGCCTGCGGGTGGTGGTCGAGGCCACCAAGGACTGACAGGCGTTTTTCCCAATCATGTTTCCCGAGAAGCCTGCCGCGCCCCCCCAGCGGTAGGCTTTTTGATTCAGGGATCGTCAATTAATGATTTCTGCTCATAAGCCTTTGCGGATTAGCCCGTCTAATCGCTGGCGGCAATTCTTGCTAAACCATCCCGACGAGCGATCAGTCGAGACGAAGTGATCGCGGCGACACCTGACACATCGGGCCGGAGCACGGGAATTGGTTGGAATTGTCCGAATCGCATTGTCGCGGCCGCTGACGTTCATCGTCATGGCGATCCTGATCCTGATCCTGGGCGTGCTGTCGGTACTGCGCATGCCGGTGGATATTTTTCCCGATATCCGGCTGCCGGTCATCGCCATCGCCTGGACCTATAACGGCCTATCACCGGAAGACGTGGCCGGTCGGGTCATCACTCCCTACGAGCGGGCGCTCAACAGCACGGTCAACGATATCGAGCATATCGAAAGCCAGTCGCTGCCGTTCCTGGGACGGAACTTCTTTCCGGCGGTGGATGCCGGAGCGATGGCGTTGCATGTCCGGGCTCCCATCGGCACGCGTATCGAGGAAGGGGCTGCGGTTGAGGCGGAGAGGGCGGAGGCCGCAGCGGCAGATGATGGCGCAGAAGGCTGCCTTGACTCAGGATCCCCCCCTTCGGCTGGATGAGAAAGCCGAGGCCGGTCACATGGAATGCGCGACAGGTTTACGGCGCTCAGCTCGAACGCTGATAACTCGCGTATTACGTCCGTTACCGGGAAAAGACGCCGTCCGTGGAACGGTCGCGCTGGAGCCGCTTACAGACTGCGCTTTTTCGGGGGATACAAACGGAACGTGCTGCGTCCGGTAAACTCGGCGACCTCCTGTTCCTCCAGGCGCCGCAGGCTGCGGGAGATCGTTTCCGGCGAGGTCCCGACCATGGCCGCCAGATCCCGCTTGAGCAGAGGGGTGGACGCCTCCACCGGGCCGCATTCCTCGGACGGCGAACCAACCAGTGCGCAAAGGGTCGAGTAAAGCCGGTCCGATACGTCCAGGGTCGACAGGCGCAGAATATGCTCCTCGTAAGCGCTCATCTGGATCGCCGCCTGCTGCATGACGATGGCCAGCAGCCTCTCATCGTGCCGCAGCATCGCATAGAACCGATCGCTGGGAATCACCACCATCTCGCTGGTGGTCAATGCCTGAGCGCTGTTTCTGTGCGGAGCCTTGTCCACCAGATCATGGCCGGCCAGCAGGGAACCGCCTTTCGCCACGCCGAACATGGCCATGCGTCCGTCGGCGTCGATGCGTTCCAGGGCGACGACACCCCATATCAGACAGAAAATGCTGACGGCCGGATCGCCCTGATTATAGATGTAGCTGCGGCGGCGGTGGCGCACGGGTTTCGCGGATTCCCGGGGAAACAGCTCTCTGACGACCTCCAGCAGCGTATTGCCGGATGCCCCCGCGTCCGTTTTGTTCAGTTGATGCGTGTTTGCCATTTGGCCACCCTCTCCAACCGAATAATGCGACCCTTGGGCGGATGGCAAAGAGGCAAGAAGATTTCCAGAAGGCTTCCGCCTTCCTGAAGTCCTCTTGCCTGCATCCTTCCCCCGATACCGTCAACGATCGCCTGAACGATCGCCAACGACAAGATTTCACCCTTGCGTCCCCGAGGCTCGCCGAAGCGAGGCTCCATGATCTTCGACAACAGCCGCCGCGTCAGAGCGGGACGGTTGTCTTTGACGCTGATACAGAAATAGCCCGTGTCGCCGTAGCACTCCCGGGTCAACCGGGCTGTAATGACCAGCCGGTCGCCGTCGTGTCCCAGACTACCGCGCAGATAGGCCTCCAGATTGGCGGCCAGTTGCTCCAGCTTTTCCGGGTCGCAGACGATCCAGGCTTCCTGCCCTTCAAGCTGTATATCCAAAACAGCTTGAGGCGACAGGGACTGGAGATGGCGCCCGATCACGTCCGAGACTTCGATCTGCCTGGCCTCTTTTCGGTCATCACCGGACAGCAGTTGAACCCGCTCGCACAGATTCTGAGCTTTTCGGGCCGCAACCGCCAAAGCCAACAGATGGATGCGGAGCGGCGCGTTGAACGGCAGCTGGTTCACGGCGACCTCGGCGTGTTCCTGCATGGAGCGCGACAGCGTGGAAAGCTCGGCCTGAATACTGGCTCCAAGCTCGGTCGCCATCTGCATCCTGCGAACCCGGTCCAGCTCCTCGGCCATGTGCGCGTGCTGGGCCTCGGTCTGTTTGATCACCGTCACGTCAAGAGCCACCCCGTCCCATATCCACCCGGTTCCGGTGCGCACAGGCGAAGCGATGACCCGCAGCCAGCGAGGCTCCTCGCCGTTGAACGGACTGAGACGGAACTCGAAATCCAGCGGCCTGCCCCCCGCCCGGTACAGGACATGGAGCAGTGTCAGCCGGTCTTCCCGATGGACCAGATGCCGCAGCAGGCTGCTCAAGGATTTGTCGATGACGTCGGAAGCCTTCACCCCGGTCATCTGGTGGAACTTGCTGCTGACCGCCACGACCCGGGACGCCCCCTCGGACTGGACGACGCGGAAAACGATGCCGGGCAGGTTGTCCATCACCGCGCGCAACCGCTCGGCGTTCTCCGTGCCCCGGCGCGCTTTCAGCAAATCGCCCTGGATCAGGCGATCCCGCAACAGAGCCAGCTGGCGGGCCAGATTGCCGATTTCGTCGCGGCTTGAGATGTCGGGGAGCGACAACAGCCTCTTGCCCTCAGCTAGCTGGCCCAAATTTCCGCTCAGGCGCCGCAAGGGCGGGATGATGCTCCACCCCAGCATCAGGATCATGACGAGAGACAGCAGGATGGCCCCGACAATGCCGCCGCCCAGCAACATGGCATGGCGCTGAACCTGCCACTGAAGGGTGCTGACGTCGGCGTCGAGATCGCCCGTGACCTGGGTTTCAAAGTCGCGGATACGATCGATGCGCTCGCTGGTGACATCGAACCATTCCTGGGCGGTTAGCCCTAGTGTCTCGCCGTTCTCCAACGACCGCCGCATACTGACCAGTTTCGGTGACACGGTGGCGGCGGCCCTGTAATTCTCGGCGACCGAGGGGGCGACCAGCGCTTCGAATGCCTTGCCTTGGGATTCCTGCTCTTCCGCCAGTTGCCGGATTTTTTCCGGGTTGCGGGACAACAGATCGGGGGTGGCTCCGGCCAGGATGCCTGAACCGAGAGCCCGTTCGCGTCCGGCCAGTTCCTTGGCTTTCAGCAAAAAGACATAGGCGATGGTGTCTTTTCCGAAGTCCGACGACATGACGGTCCGCACCACTTCGGGAACCACTGCCATCAGATCGTCGGTCGCGGTGGTGTAGAACTCGGTGGTCTGCGCGGCGTCGTAACTGCCGTCCTGGACATCCCCCCGCACTTCGGGAATCAGTTCCAGCGACGACTGGCTGTTTTCCAGAGCGTCTCTGGCGGGGCCGTCCGGAAGCTCCTTCAGCAGGCGGGCCATCGATTTTCGGTATTTGCCCAACGCGGCGTCGCTGGCGCTGATCTGGGCGCGCAGGCGGTCCCGATTAAGTCGGGGATCGCTGACGATCATGACCGCCAGACCGCGCTCGGACTGCAATTCATGGACGACGCCGCCGATCTGGGCGTTCAGATCGTTCATTTCCCGCAAAAGCGACGTGGTGCGCAGCGTCTGCTCCATCTCGCTGAGCGCCACGCCGGCAAGTCCCAGCACCACCGCCAGCGGCAGCAGCCCCAGCAGGATCATCCTCCAGCGCAAGCCGATGGCATCCCGCCAGCGGTGGTTTTTGCGGCGGGGAGCCGAGGCCAGTCCCTGACGGATGAAGACGTCGCAAAGGGGCAGATCCTGCCGAATGATGTGATCTGTCAGCCAGGCTCGCATGAATTCGGTGATGCGCTGCACCTGCTCCAAGTCGTTGGGATCGAGCGGGTGCGCAGAAACCATCGAGAAAGAGGTGATGAACTCCGAATGGCGAGCCCCCAAACCGGGGTATCCCGCCTTTTCCAGCAAGCGGTTCTCCATCTCGAAGTGATCGTTGAATTCTTTGAGGAACAGCTTCAGGTGGCGGACCGCCGCGTGGGCTTTCCCCGCAGAACGGGCCGCTTCGGCTGTTTCGATCAGGGCAAGAAGACGGCTGTGCCCGGCATCGATGACGTCAATGCCAAAGGTCCATTCTTCGATTTTTTCTTTCTCAAAATCACCCATGGCATACCGGATGCTGCAAGGCGTGGATGGTAGCACCATATCCTTAAGTTTAATACGGCTTTCTTGCCGAGGCCATGGCGGCGGGACGGCCCGTCATCACGCCAAGTCGGGGCGGAAGGTTATTTCCGGCGGGTGATCAAGTCTTTGACCATGCTTGAAAACAGACCGATGTCCAGGGGCTTGCTGGCCAGGCCGTCGGCGCCGGCCTGCCGGATGTCCGCGTCTGTCAGGCCGTTGGGGATGGCCGTACAGATAATGCAGGGCAATTCGGGACGCAGCTTCTTGATGGCTGCGACAAATTCGGTACCCTTCATCTGGGGCATGATCTGATCGGTGATAACCAGATCCCAGGCGGCGGAGTCTTCCTCCACATAGCCGATGGCATCCAGCGGATTGTCGCAGACCGAGATTTCGTAGCCCAGGCGGAACAGGGCGGTCATCAGCATATTGCCGAAATGCGTGGAATCATCCACCAGCAGGATCGAACCCCGATGTGTCACGGGAAGGATCTGCTGGAGGTCTTGTTCTCCCAGATTCTCGATGTCGGAAACGGGGAAGTAGACGTCTATGCGGGTTCCCTGCCCAGGAGCGGTGGACAGCAGCAACCCGGCCCGATGGCCCATGACGATGTCATGGACCACGGCCAATCCCAAGCCTGTGCCGCCGGAATTGGCCTTGGTGGTGAAGAACGGCTGGAAGATGTTCGACAACACTGCCAGGGGGATGCCGTTGCCGCTATCGGTAACCGACAGGCGGATATGGGGAATGTCGGAATGCAGGTTGCCGAAAGCCGCATGGTGAATTTCCCGCTCATCGGTCCAAATTCGGGACGAAGAGGCCGAAGGCGCTTCGCCGTTGGATGGGACGGCGTGAGGCATGGGAGGGATGTCGATCGGTTCGACGGAATGGGCATAGACGCCAACTGTGCCCGAGGCTCCGACCAGGGCCTCGCTGGCATTTCCCACTAGATTGACCAGCAATTGCATGATCTGGCTGCCTTGGCCGGCGATTACCATTTCCTCGGTGTCGATCTGAATGTCCAAGCTGGTCGTCGGAGCGACGATGGCTTTGAGAACGCCGGTGTTTTCCTGGATCAGCGAAGACATCTCGACCCGTTCCAGCGTGCTTTCCCGCCGGTGTGAGAATGCCAGGATTTCTCCGATCAATGATTTGGCCTGATGTCCGGCTTTGAGGATGCGGGTGCCGTAACGGTTCAGTGCGCTGTCTTCGTCGGTGTCTTCGACAATGAATTGGGCGAAGCCGAGAATAGCTCCCAGAAGATTGTTGAAATCGTGGGCCACGTTGGCGGCCAGTTGCCCCAAGGCCTCCAATCTGCGGGCTTGTTCAAGCTGTTGCTCCAGCCGATGCTGCTCTTCTTCCCGCTGGCGCGCATCCGTGACGTCGTTGATGACGAGTATGCGTCCGCCGTCGGGCAAGGCGCGGATATGGGTCCACAGCCGTTTCGACCGTTTCTGGCCGGGCAAATGCAGGGAAAGCTCACCGGACCACTGACCGTTGCGCTTTGCGCTTTGACGGGCAGCCTGAATTTCCTCGGCTTTAAAAACCGAGCTGCTGCCGCCGCTGATTTCCTCCACCGGGAGGCCGATCAGATCCTGAACATGTGGAATGCCCAGCGTCTGCATCATGGCGCTGTTCGCGTATTCGATCGTATCGTCGGTATTGATGATCGAGATGCCGTCGCCGGCAAGATCCATCGCGGCCAGAATGCGCCGTTCTTCAGCCAGGCGCCGTTCCAGTTGCTCGGAAACGTCCTGTCGGCTTTGGCGCAGTTGCGCCAAAGCGATATAAGGTGCGATGCGGGCCAGCAGTTCTTCGGCAAGGATTGGTTTGCCGACGGTATCGCATGCTCCTTGCCTTAGGCTTAGAAGGCGGGTCTCAGGCTGGCCTTGGTCGATCATGACGATGACGGGAATATCTGAGACGTCGCGGATGCGGCGGCAAAGGCCGGCATTGCCGTCTAGTAGGACCAGGGCCGATTTCCCGCGATCAAGAAACCGCAATGCCCGTTCATCCGCCGGGGCGACCACAACGTCGTATCCCGCATCCGTCAGAATCGCGGCGAGGTGAGGGGCGTTGTCGGCGACGACCAGGATTTCGTTCCTGGTATCCGGGGTGGAATGGCCCGTATTCATGAGGCGTTCCTCATCTCGTCATTCGTGGCCGGTTTTGTCTTTGATGGCGGTCTGAACGGCTTGCAAAAGCTCCGTGCCCGAAAAAGGCTTGATCAGAACGCGGACCGCGCCCAACTGTGACATGAGGTCGATAAAAGGGGCAAGACGCCCTTTCATCCCGCCGGTCATGCCGATGACCGGCACAAAGTTTCCCCGGGCGCGCAACTCGGCCATCAGTTTCAATCCGTCCAGATCCGGCATGAAGATATCGGCCACCACCAAGTCAACGAGGCTCAGGCTTGGACTGTGAAGGCAGCCCAGCCCACTGTTGACCGCCACCACGTCGTGTCCGGCGCGCTCCAGGATTGTGGCGACCATTTCCAGATGGGTTGGCTCATCGTCTGCAACGATCACTTTGAGCATGGCTGCGGCCTGTCAGGGATGGCGCTTGTCGCCATCCTGTAACAGGCAGACGAAACGGACTACCCGACAGGCGGATACCGTCTCATAACAAAGGTATATCGGCAGACGCCGATTGTCGGAAAAAGGCTACTAACGCGCAATTGCTCCGTTCTCGACTCAGGCGCAGCATGATTTTTATTAACGACCATGAACAAGGTGGCGATCGTGCGCATTCTCGTAGCTGATGATCATCCGCTGTATCTGAGCGCGGTCAGTGAACAGGTGGGGCGAGCTTTTTCCCAGACGATGGCCAATACGGCAACATGCTTGTCAGAGGTTCTGAATGCTTTGAGCAGTCAGGATCCATTCGATCTTTTGCTGATCGATTACTCAATGCCTGGTATGAATGGCCGGTCTGGAATACAGGCCGTAGTGTCCGCCTCCAAGGGGGCTCCGGTCGTGGTGATGTCGGGAATCGCCATGGCTTCCGAGGTCAGCACATGCATCGGCGTCGGCGCCAAAGCTTTCCTGCCGAAGACTTTGGATGGCAAGATTTTCACGTCCGCCCTGAATCTGGTTTTAGCCGGCGGATCCTATCTTCCGGCCGAGATGTTCGCTGCGGACGTCGAGGAGCACGCGGCCGAGCCTGAGGCCCGCGATGATGATTTTACGGAACGCGAGAGGGGCATCATGGCCATGGTTGTGGAAGGGCAATCCAACAAGGAAATCGCCCGCGTTCTCAATCTGCGGGAAGTCACGATCAAGGTCCAGTTGACCCATATTTACAAAAAGCTTGGGGCGAAGAACCGAGCCCAGGCCGCCACGTTGATCAGCCAGGGGCGTCTCTTGAGTTGACGGCGAATATACGTTTGCCGTTGTCCGTAGCCCTTCGCCAACTCGCCTTGGCGCCGGCATTTTCATTAGCCTGAATCAAATCCATCCGGAGGCTGATTCCATGGCTAAAACAATCCTCAGCGTCGATGACTCCGCAAGCATGCGCCAGATGGTCAAGCTGACTCTGGCCGGAGCCGGTTACGACGTGCTCGAGGCCTGCGACGGTAAGGACGCCCTGGCCAAAGCCGGCGCCGCGAGCGTCAACATGGTGGTGACGGACCTGAACATGCCCAACATGGACGGGCTGACGTTGATCCGGGAACTGCGCAAGCTGCCCAATTACAGGGGGGTTCCAATCGTTTTCCTGACCACGGAATCTGACGAGGCCAAGAAGACGGAGGCTAAACAATCCGGTGCGACGGCATGGATCACCAAGCCGTTCAAACAAGAACAACTGCTGGCCATCGTCAAAAAGGTTCTCGGTTAACCTTCCGCAAGGACGTTGGTGATGGGTTATGTCGGAGCGCTATTGATGTCCGATAGGGATGTCCAACCGGATCGATTGAGCAGCGACGATTACCAACGGGTCGTATCGTTCATCATGTCTGCGGTCGGCATCAAGCTGCCGGCTTCCAAGAAGACCATGGTCGAGGGACGTTTGAACCGGCGGGCCAGACTTTTGGGCATTCAGAGCCTGTCGGACTATGTCGCTGCCGTGTTCGATCACGGCGACCATTACGACGAAGTCATTCATCTGATCGATGCCATCACCACGAACAAGACCGATTTCTTCCGAGAGCCGGCCCATTTCCAGTTTCTGGTCAAGACGGTTCTGCCGCAAATGGCCAAGGCGGGACGTGTGGGTAAGTTCTGGAGCGCGGCCTGCTCCATTGGCGCCGAGCCCTATACGCTGGCCATGGTGCTGAGCGACTTCGCCTTGACCTCTCCCGGATTCCGTTTTTCCATTTTGGCCAGCGACGTTTCGACAAAGGTGCTGACCAAGGCGGCTCGGGCGGTTTTCCCCGAGGAGATGGTCGAGCCGGTGCCGCTGGCCATGCGCCAGCGCTATTTGCTCCGCTCCCGCGATCCCAAGAAGCCCATGGTGCGGATGGCGCCCGAAATCCGCAATCTCGTCCGCTTTGCCCGCATCAATCTGATCGAGGAAAGCTATCCGGCCGATTGCGACATGGACGTAATATTTTGCCGGAATCTGCTAATCTATTTCGATCGAGAAACCCAGGAACAAGTACTGCGCCAATTGCTCTCTCATCTGGCGCCGGGCGGTTACCTTATTCTCGGCCACACCGACAGTATCGCGGGCATGAACCTGCATGTCGAATGGCTGGGCAACTCGATTTTTAGGCGGAAACCTCATGCAGAAGATCAAGGTTCTCATCGTCGATGATTCCGCCAGCGTTCGCCAGACCCTGGCTGGAATTCTAGGAGACAGTCGCGATATCGAGGTCATGGCCACTGCCTCCGACCCCTTCGTGGCGGCACGCGAAATTGCTCATGACACCCCTGACGTCATTACCCTGGACATTGAAATGCCGCGCATGGACGGCATCACGTTCCTGCGTAAGATCATGGCGCAACGCCCTATTCCGGTGGTGATCTGTTCGTCGCTGGCCGAAGAGGGCTCGGATACCTTGATGCAGGCTTTGGAAGCGGGGGCCGTGGACATCATCCTGAAGCCCAAAATGGGCACCAAGGAATTCCTGCAAGAATCCGCTCAAACCATCCGGGACGCCATTCGGGCCGCCGCCCAGGCTCGATTGCGCAAGCTTCCCGAACGTCGCGAACGGCGGCCCCATGTACTGGGGACTGCGCCCAAACTGAGCGCCGACGTCATGATGCCGCCGCCCAGCGCCAGGGCTATGGCCCGCACCACCGAAAAAGTGATCTGCATCGGCGCTTCCACGGGCGGGACGGAATCCTTGAGGGAGGTGTTGGAGGCTCTGCCTATGGACTGTCCCGGCATTGTCGTGGTCCAGCATATGCCGGAATTGTTCACGGCCGCCTTCGCCCGGCGGTTGGACGGTTTGTGTCAGGTCAGCGTTCGGGAAGCCGCCGATGGCGATCCGGTGCTGCGCGGCCACGTTCTGATTGCGCCCGGCAATCGCCATACCATGCTTCAGCGCAGCGGCGCCCGTTATTACGTGACGGTCAAGGAAGGCCCCCTGGTATCCCGACATCGGCCTTCGGTGGATGTGCTGTTCCGCTCGGCGGCACAGTTCGCCGGCGCCAACGCCATGGGCATCATTATGACCGGCATGGGCGATGACGGCGCCAACGGCCTGTTGGAAATGCGCAATGCCGGAGCGCTGACCATCGCGCAAAACGAGGAGACCTGCGTCGTCTTCGGCATGCCCAAGGAAGCCATCGCGCGAGGCGCCGCCGTCAAGGTTGTGCCGCTGGGCTTGCTGGCGGCGGAAATCCGCCGGGCGGACGAGTTATGATTTCGCCGCTGGACGCGTCGCCGATCAGCTCCGCCGATGTTTCGTCCGCATCATGTGACGGGCAAAAGGCGATCGTGGTCGATGACAGTCCCAGCGCCGTGGCTTTGATGGTGCGACTGCTGGAAACCGTGGATGGGTGCGAGACGGTCGGTTTCACCAGTTCCGTCAAGGCGCTGGAATGGTGCCGCGGCAATGCCGTCGATCTGGTGGTGGTGGATTACGAAATGCCTCCTCCCAACGGCATCGCTTTCATCGAGGCGTTTCGCGCCGACAGCCGCAATGCGGCGATTCCGGTGGTGATGGTGACTTCGGTCGCGGATCGGGACATCCGCTACATGGCTCTGCAGACCGGAGCGACGGATTTTCTCAGCAAACCCATTGATCAGGTCGAGTTCGTGGCGCGGATGCGCAATCTGTTGGCATCTTGCCGGGCGCATAAAAGGCTGGCCGAGCTTTCGGTTTGGCTGACCGACGAAGTGCGGAAGGCTTCGCTGGTGATTACGCAGAGTCCCGGACCCGTGATCATCACCAACCGGGACGGCATCATCGAATATGTCAATCCGGCCTTCACCGAGGCGACCGGGTACGGGGCGGAAGAACTGGCGGGGCGTACGCCCAACATTCTGAAATCCGGTTTGACGCCGCCCGACGTCTATGTGGAATTGTGGAGCACCATCACGTCGGGGCATGTTTGGCGCGGCACCTTTCAGAACCGGCGCAAGGACGGCAGCCTGTTCTGGGAAACCGCACGGATTTCGCCACTGCGCAACGAAGCCGGAGAAATCACCCATTTCGTGGCGGTGAAGGAAGACATTACCCTGCGCAAGGAGTATGAGGCCCGTCTGGAGTGGCAGGCCAACTATGATTCCCTGACGGGACTGCCGAATCGCATGCTGGTGCTGGACCGCCTGGGACAAGCGGTAGCCGTGGCCGGACGGAATCGCTGTCAGGTCACGGTGATGCACATCGATTTGGACCGCTTCCGGGCTATCAACGATACTTTGGGGCATGGCGCCGGCGACGACGTCCTGCGCCAGGTGGCCCATCGTCTGTTGGCCGAACAGCATCAGACCGATACCGTGGCGCGGGTCGGCAACGACGAATTCGTGATGGTGCTGTCGGACATCGGCGAAGCCCACAGTCCGCAGGCGGTGGCCTCGCGGTTGTGCGCGGTGCTGGCCCAGCCGTTTCAGATCCAGGATCAGGAAGTGTTCATTTCCGCTCGGATCGGCATTGCTGTGTTTCCTACTGATGGCGAGACGCCCCAAGAGCTTTTGCGGAGCGCCACGGCGGCCATGCCCGGTGTCGATTCCGCGGGACATGGCGGTTGGCGGTTCTTCACCCATGAACTGGATGCCAATGCGCGGCGGCGTTTGGCCGTCGAAAGCAATTTGCGCCATGCCCTTGGCCGCGGTGAGTTGCGGATTTACTATCAGCCGCTGGTGGAGGTCGCCAGCGGCCGGATTCTGGCGGCCGAGGCACTGTTGCGCTGGAACAATCCCGATCTTGGGCCGGTGCCGCCGGATTTGTTTATTCCCATTGCCGAGGAAACCGGACTGATCGTCGCCATCGGCGCCTGGGTCATCGAGATGGCGTGCCGGGATATGGCCGCTTGGGCGGAGAACGGCCTGCCGCCTGTGCGGGTGGCGATCAACGTGTCCAGTCTTCAGTTGGCGGGCAATGCGCTCTTGGATGTGGTGGATCAGGCGTTGAGCTATAGCGGCTTGAGCGCAGACCGGCTGGAATTGGAAGTGACGGAACGGCTGCTGCTGGATCAGTCGCCGCATACCATCGAGCTTTTGCACAAGCTGCGAGGGATGGGACTGCGCTTTTCCATCGACGATTTCGGCACGGGCTATTCGTCCATGAGCTATCTGACTTCGTTTCCCTTCGATGTCCTGAAAATCGATCGCTCTTTCATTTCCCGCGTAACCGAGCGGGATCAGGACAAGGCCCTGACCCAGGCGATCATCGCCATGGGCCACAGCCTGGATCTGGAAATCGTCGCCGAGGGTGTGGAAACCCAGGAGCAATTGCAGTTCCTGTCCGACAACGGCTGCGATTTCGCCCAAGGCTATTTGTTCACCAAGCCTATTCCGGCCGAGGCCTTTGCTGAACTGTTGAAACGTCACGACTGTTTTCGTCCTTAGGTATAGGCATATACCTTTGCCGTGAGGCCGTAGCCGTTCCTCCGCTCCCGATATACCGGGAGCAGCACCTAGCCTGTCCTCTCTCCCTTCCGTCTCGGACCTGGAGGACAGGCATGTCAAGCGCTCCCACTGTGGTTATCGGTTTCTCGGGATCGGCAACGATCCGCCAAGCCGATGATGTCGCCCATCGCTTGCGGCAGGCATTGGAGTCCTCGGACCGGATCGAGGTCGATTGTTCGGAATTGGACGAGGTTGACGTCACGTTCCTGCAACTGATCCTGGCCGCCCATAAAAGCGCCGAAGCTGACGGCAAGGTTCTGGTCCTGAGTTCTCCCGCCAAGGGGGCTCTTTTGGATGCCGTGGCCATTTGCGGCGCCGAACAGGGGATAAGGGCGGATTTCTGGCAGGCAAGGGGGGCTTTCTGATGGCCATCTCCAACGATCCCGTCGAAACATTCCGCATCGAAGCGCGCGAACTGTTCGAGCAGTTGGAAACGACCTTGCTCGACATTGAAGCGGACCCCGCCAATAAGGACCTCATCGACACGGCCTTCCGGGCGCTGCACACCATCAAGGGGTCGGGGGCCATGTTCGGCTTCGACGCCGCCTCGGCCTTTACCCATCATGTCGAAAACGCTTTCGACCTGGTCCGCAAGGGGCAATTGCCGGTGACCAAGGAACTGGTCGAGGTGGCGCTTCTGGCCAAGGATCATATGCGAATCTTGATCGACGATCCGGAAGCGGCGCCGCCGGGGCGGAGCGAGGCGATCCTGTCTCAGCTGGCCGCCGTCACCGGCGTCGGTCCGGTGGCGGTGGTGCGATCCGGAGGCGGGGAGCGGCCGGAGCCGCCGTCGTCCAGAAGCACCTATCGCATTCATTTCCGTCTTGTCCGCAATGCCCTGAGCATGGGGGCGAATCCCTTGCTGCTTCTGAAAGAGATGCGCGAGATGGGCGACTTCACAGTCGTCACCATCACCGACGCGCTTCCGCATCTGGAAGAGATGGATCCCTGCGGCTGTTATCTGGCGTGGGACTGCGTTCTGTCGACCGATCATCCGCGCAGCGCCATCGACGAAGTGTTCATGTTCGTCATCGACGACATGGAACTGACCATCGAGGAAATTCAGCCCGACCCCAAGCTTCTGGGCGAAATCTTGGTCGAGCACCACGCGATCGGCCCCGACAAGGTCGAACAGGCGGTCGACCGGCAACCGCGTCTGGGCGCTTTGCTGGTGGAAGAGGGGCTGGTCAGCCATGACAAAGTGGTCGCCGCTTTGGCCGAACAGAAGCATCTGAAGGGCGAGGCCGAAAAGTCCAAGAAATCGGAAACGGCAGACATCAGGGTGCAGGCCGAGCGTCTGGATGATCTGATGGATCAGGTGGGGGAACTGGTGATCGCACAAGCCCGGCTGCGGCAACTGGCCAATGCCGGCAACGACACCCATCTGAAATCCCTGGTCGAAGAGATCGAGCGTCTGTCGTCGGAACTGCGCGATACGACAATGGGCATCCGCATGGTGCCGATCGGTTCGCTGTTCAGCCGTTTCCGCCGTCTGGTGCGCGATCTGTCCAAGGAACTGGGCAAGGATGTCCAACTGACCACATCGGGTGAAGAGACCGAGTTGGACAAAACGGTCATCGAGCGCCTGCACGATCCCTTGGTGCATCTTATCCGCAACAGCCTGGATCACGGCGTCGGCTCTCCGGCGGAGCGCGAGGGATCGGGTAAGCCGCGCCAGGGCACGGTGCATCTGTCGGCCACGCATTCCGGGGCACAGGTGCTGATCCGCATCAAGGATGACGGGCGCGGCATCGATCCCGTCAAAGTGCGGGCCAAAGCCGAGGAAACAGGTCTGATCCAGCCAGGGGCCGACCTGACCGCGACGGAAATCTTCCAACTGATCTTACAGCCCGGTTTTTCCACTGCCGCCAAAGTCACCAGCGTCTCCGGGCGCGGTGTCGGCATGGACGTGGTCAAGCGCTCCATCGACGCCTTGCGCGGCACGATCGACATCAACAGCGTTTTGGGCGAAGGCTCGGAGATCACTCTGCGTCTGCCGCTGACTCTGGCCATTATCGACGGTTTGTTGGTGCGGGTGGGAGAAGGGCGCTACGTCATCCCCCTGTCGGCAGTCGAGGAATGCGTCGAACTGACGCCTGAGGACGATCTGCGGGCCACTGGGCGCGATTTTCTGAACATCCGTGACGAGGTGGTACCGTTTTTGCGGCTTAAGTCCCTATTCCATCTGACGACGCCGCCCGAGCCTTACCAAAAGGTCGTCATCGTTGCCGCCGGCGATATGCGGGTGGGGCTGGTGGTTGACCAGATCATCGGCGACTACCAGACGGTCATCAAGTCGCTGTCCAAGATTCACAGCGCGGTCCAGACCTTCTCGGGAGCGACCATCCTGGGGGACGGCACGGTGGCGCTGATTTTGGATATCCCGCGTCTGATCGATTTGAGCCATGCCAGCGATTCACAGAAGAAGGCGTCCTGATCATGGGCAGCGTGCACGCCATCTCCCGTCCCGTCGAGATCCTGACTCTGGGCCTGTCCGGCGAGGCCTTCGCCCTGGAGGCCGGGATCGTTTCCGAAATCCTTGATCTGGTGCCCGTCACCGCCGTGCCCAACGCCCCCGATCACGCCCCCGGCCTGATCAATGTGCGGGGCAAGGTGGTGCCGCTGGTGGATTTGCGGGTGTTTCTGGGCATGGCCCGGAACGACGACACCATCGATACCCGCATCATCGTCGTCGAAACGGTGCTGGACGGCGAACCGACCATTATCGGTCTGCTGGCCGACAAGGTTTACGAGGTCACGGAGATTGACATGCAGGCCATCGAAACCACGCCAAAGGTCGGCATGACCTGGCCCACTGAGTTCATTCGCGGAATAGGCCACCGGAACGGCGGCGATTTCCTCATCGTCCTGGATATGGACGCCATCTTCGCTTCCGCCCAGTAGTGGAAAGGAAACTTCCATGCGCTTCACCATCAAAATCAAGCTGGCGATCGCTTTCGCGGTGATCATCGTCATGTCGGCGGCCAGCGCCGGTTTCGCCATCAACGGGCTGTCCCAGTTGAACGACAGGATCACCGATCTGGTCGACCACTCGGCGCAGCGGATCAATGTCGTTCGCCAGATTCCGGCGACCGTCTACCGGCTTCAGCGCGAGGAAAAGAACTTCCTGCTGTCGTCCGATGCCGAAAGTATCGACAAATTCGACAAATCCATGCTGCAGATCCGCGACGATCTGCAAAAAATCTTTGATGCCTATCGCTCACTGGCCGACGAGAATGGCAAAGCGGCCCTCGGCCGGATCGAGGCTCAGTACGCCACATTGATCACGGCGCAGGACAAGCTGCGGTCCCTGGGGCGCATTCACTCCAACGCCAAAGGAACGGACTTGGTGAATGGAGCCTACAGCGCCGGGTGGAAAAGCAGCCTGGACGTGCTCAATCCGATCGCCCTCCGGGCGCAATCCCGTACGGCGACCCCGGATCAATTGCGGCAGGGACTTCTCGTCAACAACATCGAGGAAGCGGGGGCTCGGCTGGGGATCATTTTACGGAATGCCTTGCTGGTGTCCACCGATGCGGAAACCGAAGTGGCGCTGAAGCCGGTGCCCTCCATGCGCGAGGAAATCCGCCAGACCACGGATGCATTGCGCCAATCGTTGAGCTCCGACGAGGACCGGCGCCTGCTGGCCGATTATATCGCCCGTCAGCCTGCGGTGGATAAGCTGTTGGACGACGCTATCGGTTTGGCCATGCAGAACACCGAGATTAAAGCGGGCGCCATATCAACGGGGGAGGTGCGTCAAGCTGGAACTAAAATGAACGAGATGGTCGCCGATCTGGTTCGTGCGACCGAAGAGGGATTGGCGAAAGACAAGGCGAATGCCGCCGACACCTATTCCAGTCTTCGCACTTTGCTGTTGGTCTCCTCCATCATCGCCCTGGTGGTCGGTGTCGGCTTCGCGTTCGGGCTGGCTTTGTCCATCAGCCGCGGCTTGACCAAGGCGGTCGATGTGGCCCAGGCCGTGTCCATCGGCGATATCGAGCAACAGGCCACTGTTTCGACCAATGACGAAATCAAGGATCTGCTGGATGCCATGAACATCATGACCAGCAATCTTCTGGCGACCGCCCGGGCGGCGGACCAGATTGCCGGGGGCGACTTGACGGTGCGGGTCAAACGCCTGTCGGACAAGGATACTTTGGGCATCAGCCTGGAAACCATGGTGGAACGTTTGAGCGGTGTGGTCAGCGAAACCATCAATGCCGGCCAGAATGTGGCTGCCGGCAGCGAAGAACTGTCCTCGGGCGCGGAACAGTTGAGCCAAGGCGCCTCTGAACAGGCTTCGGCCACCGAAGAGGCGGCTTCCTCCATGGAGGAAATGGCCTCGAACATCAAGCAGACCGCCGAGAACGCCAGCCAGACGGAAAAGATCGCCTATCAGTCGGCGAAGGACGCCCAGACCAGTGGCGATGCGGTCAACCGCGCCGTCAGCGCCATGCAGACCATTGCCGAAAAGATCACCGTGGTTCAGGAAATCGCCCGCCAGACCGACCTTCTGGCTTTGAATGCGGCTGTGGAGGCGGCGCGTGCCGGTGAACATGGTCGCGGCTTCGCGGTGGTGGCCTCGGAGGTGCGCAAGCTTGCCGAACGCAGCCAGGCGGCGGCGTCCGAGATCAACGCCCTGTCCGGCGACACCGTCAAGGTGGCTCAGGAAGCCGGTCAGATGCTGGCCAAGCTGGTGCCCGACATCAAGCGTACGGCTGAACTGGTTGAGGAAATCTCGGCCGCCTGCCGCGAACAGGATACAGGCGCCAATCAGGTCAATCTGGCCATCCAGCAATTGGACAAGGTGACGCAGCAGAATGCCGCCGCCGCCGAACAGATGTCGTCTACGTCCGAGGAGCTGGCTTCGCAGGCCGAGCAGTTGCAGAACACGATTTCCTACTTCCGCATCAGCCAGGAGAACAGCGCCAAGAGGGCTGTCCCTCCGGCGTCGCAGTCATCGTCCTCCAAGCCGCAGGTCGCCCATTTAAAGGCGCAGAAGAGCAAGGCTGCCTCTCGTCCCAACGGCAAGGCCGACACCTTGGTCAAGAAGGCCAAGGCCAGCGGCGGATTCGTGATCGACATGGACCATGAAGATGGTGATTTCCAGCGCTATTGATGGCGAGAGGGCCGGGTCATGAGCCAGCGGGCAGCAACGGATAAAGGCGTTCAATACGTCACCATGGGGATCGACCGCGAGGTTTTCGCGGTGGAGGTCGAGCAGGTTCACGAGATTCTCGACCTCTGTCCTATCTCGCGGGTGCCCAACGCGCCTCCCTATCTGATGGGAATGATCGACGTTCGTCGCCGCACGGTTCCTGTCGTCGACCTGCGGGTCAAACTGGGATTGCCGGCGGTTCCGCCCACGCCGGCAACTCGTATTCTGGTTCTGGACTTGACGGTCGGGGGGCGAACGGTCGTGATGGGCTTGCTGACAGACAGGGTCTATGAAGTCACCGGCTTGAGCGAACAGGCCATGGAGGACGCCCCGGACATCGGCGTGCGCTGGCAGTCGCAATACATCAAGGGCGTCGGGCGGCGAGAGGACAAGTTTGTCATCGTCCTTGATCTCGGCCAATTGTTCAGCGGCGACGAACCTGCCATGATCAACGGAACGGTTGTGTTGGGTGAACCGTGATCCAAGAGGGAGGCGGGAGATGAACCACCTTGCGGCTACGGAAAATCCGTTCCGGTCCCTGTCCGTGGCCGATGCCCGCCAGATCAGAGAGTCCCTGGTCGATCTGGATGCCGTTCTGGGACGGATCACAGGCAGCGCCGATCAGGATTTCCTGAATATCGGCCATACCCTGGGGCATGCGGTTGACGTGTTCGGGCGGCTGGGTGGCAATCTGACCGGGCTGGCCGAACAGCTGAACAGCCAGGATGCGCAGAGCACGGTGGACGCCTTGGAACAGGCCGTGCGCGACATTACCCGAATGTCGGGGGGCGAGGGCAACGCGGCTCCCATCCTGGCCCAGTTGGAAGACGGAGCGGCGGAGGTCGCCAAAGGTCTCGACGTGCTGCGCAAGATCATCAGCGAAATCGGCGGTTTGGCCATCAACGGCAAGATTCAGGCCGCTCTGGTCAGCGCCGCCGGGGTGGATTTCTCGGTCTTCACCACCGAAATCGGCCGTCTGGGAACATTGGCGGCGACATCGACGGAACAAGCCGCCGAGCGCCTGACCACCGTTCGTCAGGCTGTGGCCTCGGCTCGGCAGGGGGCGGCTGATTTCGAACGCAACGAGGCGCGGGAACTCGACGCCGTGCAGGCGCGCATTCAGGCCAGTCTGAGCGCGTTGGTCGATCGCCGCCGACGCGCCGCCATCGCCGCCGATTCGGTCGGCGCCAAATCCACTCAGACGGCCCAACGTATCGCTAAGACCGTCGCCGAGCTGCAAATCAACGACAGCGTTTGCCAGCGTATCGAGCATGTTCGCACCGCCGTTCGCGCCATGGCCGATCTGGTCGGCGGGGACACCGTGACCGAGCCCGGGTGCCAATGGCTGAACGAAACCGCCGAGGCCGAGCGGATGTCCCTGGTCGGCGGTGTCTGCCATCTTCAGGCGGCTCAGCTGCATGGCGGCGCCGCCGATTACCGGCGGGAGGTCGATGGTCTGATCAGCAATCTGAGTGCGCTGGCAGGTGACGCCGGAGCCATTTTAAGCGAAGCCGAGGACGCCTTTGGCGGCAGCGGCGGCGGCTTGTTTCTGGCGGAGATCCAGCAAGATATCCGGCGCGCCACCGAACTGCTGGGCATTTATGCCGCCGCTCGCCGCCGGGCCGAATCGGTGGTGGAGGCCGTGTCCGAAGGCTTCCGGGCCATGGCCGGCGATCTGGAGGCCATCCAGTCCATCGACGCCGACATGCGGGTGATGGGATTGAACGCCACCTTGAAATGCGGCCGCCTGGGCAACGAGGGGCGCGCGTTGGGCGTCGTCGCCCATGAATTGCGCGCCTGCAGCAAGCGGACCGAGGATTGCAGCCATGGCATCGCCGGGCAATTGACTTCGGTGCTCGCCTTGGCGGACTCCCTTGCCGCCGTTTCTGCCTCCATCGCAACCGATGCCGCCCGAGACCCGATCGGGATCATGTCCGCTTCCATGGCCGCCCTTGAGCATATGGGCGGCGCCATGTCGAGCATCCTGGAAACTCTGCGTTCGGACGCCGGAGGCGTTTCCAGAAGTCTGGGCGAAACCGCGACCGGCATCGACATCCATCATCGGGTGGGCGCCGTCGCTGACGAGGGAACCGCTCGCCTGTCATCCATCGCCGGGCGTCTGATCAAGGAAACCGATCTGAGCGAGGAGCAGCATCAGGTGATTCATCGTCTGATGCAGCCTTGCTACACCATGGATCGGGAACGTATCGTCCACCAGACCTTCGCCAAGGACGAGTCCGCCGCCACGGCGCCGCAGCTCACTGCGGCAAACGCCGATGACGAGGACGATCTCGACGCTTTGTTCCTATAGGCAAAGCCCGGACTCTGCGGTGGGATTGCCGGGGACGGCCGGTGATCCGTTCGATATTTTTCAGCCATTGAGCTTTGCCCGAAAAGGTTTTGGCCGTTTTCCCCAGCTTTCATCGAAAACGCTGCCACGCCTATAATTAACATTAAATTATTGCTGTATATATAATTAGTATATTTTTATTATCAAGTATCGGCGCGCTGTGCATAATCATCGGGGGTTATGGAGAGATTCCGTGGTTTGAGTTTTGACGAGAGGATGGTCATGAAGCTGCGCATGTTGATCGCCGCCTTAGGGTTTGCCGCGCTGAGCCATTCGGCTGCGGCCGAAGTGTCCGAGGTTCGTTTCGCCCGCATGCAGGGCCTGGGATATCTGCAAATCTATCTGATCGATGATTTGAAGCTGGTGGAGAAGCACGCCAAGGAGGAGGGGATTGCCCTGACCGCGCGGGTGATCCCGTTGAACCAGCCCACCGGCATCATCGACGCGTTGTTGTCTGGCGGGGCGGATGTGGGCGCTTCGGGCATCACGCCTTTCATTACCCTGTGGGACAAGACCCGCAACAATGCCGGCGTCAAGGCCATCGCGGCCTTGAACTCGCAGCCGGCCTATCTCAATACAAACAATCCCAACATCCGCTCCCTGCGCGATTTCACCGAGAAGGACCGTATCGCCCTGCCTGCCGTGAAGGTGGCCTATCAGGCGACTATCTTGCAGATGGCGGCCGAAAAGGAATTCGGCGCATACGACAGGCTGGACACCCTGACGGTCGGTTTGGCCCATCCCGACGCCGCTACGGCGCTGCTGTCTGGCAAAAGCGAAATCACCGCCCATTTCACCAGCCCGCCTTTCCAGACCCAGGAACTGGCGGACCCCAAGGTGCATAAGCTGCTGTCGTCCTATGACATCACCGGCGGTCCGGCCACGTTCAGCGGCATCTATACGACCGCCCGCTTTCACGACGACAACCCCAAGGCCATCAAGGTGATTCTGGCGGCGCTGGAGGAAGCCAACCAGATCATCAAGACGGATCCCCGCCGCGCTGCCGAGATCTATGTTCGTCTGGACAACGCCAAGCTGTCGGTGGCCGAGGTTGAGGCGATTCTGCGCGATCCAGAGATCGTCTATACTCTGGTGCCCCAAAGCATCACCAAATACACCGACTTCATGAGCCGGGTCGGCACCATCGGCAAAAAGCCGGCATCCTGGAAGGATCTGTTCTTCCCGGAGATTCACGCTCTGCCGGGCAGCTGAGTTTCCAGCCCCGTCCGGCGGGCGGCCTCTGCGTTAGGCCACCGCCCGGGTAGGGACGAGCTTTGGCCTACGCCAGAGGCCACGCGGCCCAGCCGTCCAAAAATCTCACCCGGATCCTTGCTGTGACGCGCGTCTCTACCGATCTAACGAGAACGGCATGAACGCGCCGGGAGACGGGGCGGATGCATCACCGTGCCGGTGCCAGTGAAGAGGTCTTTCAACATTCATCTGGGAAAGGGTAAGCGATGATCCGTCTGACTGTCCCGGTCCTTGCCGTCGCTCTGCTGTTGCCTTCCGACGCCAATGCCGCACTCAGGGTTGGCGATAAAGCGCCGGATTTCGTGGCCCAGGCGGCGGTCGGCGGAAAGGAATTCTCCTTTTCCCTGGCCGATGCCCTGAAGAAAGGGCCGGTCGTCGTCTATTTCTATCCGAAATCTTTCACCAAGGGCTGCACGATTGAAGCCCACGAATTTGCCGACGCTGCCGAAACCTTCGCCGCGTCCGGCGCCAGCCTGATCGGCGTGTCGGCCGACGGCATAGACGTGCAGAAGCAGTTTTCCACCATGGAATGCCGCGACAAATTCCCCGTCGCCGCCGACCCCGAAATGAAGGTGATCCGCGCCTATGACGCGGTCATGACCAGTCTTCCCGGGAAGACGGACATTGCGGACCGCACGTCCTATGTCATCGCTCCCGATGGGACGGTTCTTTACACGTTCACGGCCCTTGCGCCCGACAAGCATGTCGAGAACACCCTTGCGGTCGTACAGGATTGGCGAAAGGCCCATCCGTAAACCCATCGTTTCGTCGTCCGTCTCGTCGGTTGGGCGTCTTTTTTCAGGTTGCTCGCGGACAAGGGCGTTCACGGCTGGTGTGTCGTCCTTGTTCCGTTCGGTCGCCGTCTGCGGCATGACGAACAGCCGGCCTTCCTTCGGGAAATCGCAGCCAAGATGGGGAGCAGAGGGGGGGCGTGTCGGCTTGCCGGCAATCTTGGACCGGCTTCGCGCTTGGCCGGGGCTTAGCCGTTGCTGGCCAGGCCCATGCGGTTGGAGATGACCGCCGCCTGGGAGCGGTTCTTGACGCCGAGGCGCCGAAACAGCCTGGTCATGTAAAATTTAACGGTGACTTCTTGCAGGCCCAATTGGCGGGCGATTTCTTTGTTCGAGGCGCCGTGGCCCACCATCTGCAACAGGTCGGTTTCCCGCTGGCTCAAATCGATCGGCGCGACGCCGTCTTCGGGAGGCGGGCTGCTTGCCACGGGGGCGGCCGGAGACAGCGATACGAATTCGGCGGGGACGTAGGTGCCTCCGTGCAGCACGATCGACACGGCGTCGGTGAAGACCTGACCTTCCATGGTTTTAGGGAGAAAACCCTTGGCGCCGGCGGCGATGCAGGCGGTCACGTCGTCATGGCGGGCGACGCCGGACATGATCAGGGTGGGGGCGGGAGCGGCGCTGGCGACGGCCCTGTTCAAGCCTTCGCCAACCTCCATGCCGGGAAGAGAAAAATCCAGAATGAGCAGATCCGTCGTCGCTCCGGCAAGAAAGGAGAGGGCGTCTGATAGTGAACTAAAAAGTTGTATCTCTGCCTTGCGAAAGGTTCGAGATAGATAACGACTTACCGCCTCAAGATACAGCGGATGGTCGTCCACAACGATAAATCGCATATCACACCAGAAAGACACTATTTTGCCGAACAATCTATTACACCCATGTCAAAACACAATCAACCTTTAGGTAAAATTCTTTCGGATAAAAGGTATTCATACATATGTAAGGTCTCAATTTTATTGACATATTATTGGTTATTAATAATATGTAAAAAATATTTTTCGTATATTGATGGATTTGTTTTTGTAGATATTTCGTATTGGATGACTATTTGGTTTGCAATTCCAATGTATTGCTTTAATATTTTATATGTAACGTCTATGCGGTTGTCGACTCAATGTGCATTTGTTTGGTGTTTCGCGAATTCTGTGTCTTTTTTCAAAGATGCTGTGTCTAGGATATTTTTATGGCTTTACATATTGTTTGCATTTTCCTGGGAATGCAGACTTGCGGTAAGAAGGTGTTATGAAAGCCCACGGCGAAATCGATCCGTCTTGTTTTGAGGCGTTGATCATGAATATTGGCGGGACGGTTTATGAGTCCGTCTATACAGAAGACGGTCCTAAGATATTCATAAAAATATATAGCAATGGTACTGCATCTGGATATCTTTCGTCTGAATTCAATGGTATGCCCTTAGACTTGGTCAGGGCAAAGGTTCATCCTGACGATCGGGTACGCGAATTTGACGAATTAGGGAAAGAACTTGCTCGGCATGATTATGTCGAGCGCGTCTGCCGCGTCTTTGCTCCCGATGGTTCCCTGCGTTGGTTGCGGGCTCGCGAACAAGTCGTTGATCGGCGTGACGGGATTATCAAATGCACGGGTATCGCACTTGACGTCACAGATTTATTCAAGGCAAAGGAGACTGCTAAGAATAAGGATTCTCTATATAAAAAAATGATGGAAGATCTACCGGTCGGAGTTATTTCGCTTGATGAAGCTGGGTCCATTAATCAATTTAATGACGAAGCTCAAAAGATATTTTTCAATAAGATTTCCATCGGTCAGAACTTCCATGAATATGGCGGTTTTTTATTTTGGCCCAATGGGACGGCGATCAAGGCTGATGATCAGCCGTTGATGGCCGCTTTCCGGGAAAAGCGCGCTCTCCGCAACGTCGAACTGTTGGTGAAATGTTCAGACGATAGCCAAGTCTTCGTCTGCGCTTACATCACGCCCATTCTGAATGCCGATGTAGACGTGAGCGGCATGGTGGTGGCGTTGGTCGATATCAGCGATCGTAAAAAAGCGGATGCTGATCAGAAGGAGACGTCAAGGCGTCTTGAGATGATTATTGGAAATCTTCCCGGGCGTGCGTTCAGGATACGTTATGCGAATAATGGTGAAAAATATATATTATATTTTGGCGGCGAGGACTATGGCGTGCCTTCTTTCTCCAGCCGGCAGGAAGTTAAGGTTTCTCCTGATTTTTATCATGCCGACGATCGGGAGATGCTGTACGTCAAAGTGCCGCAGCAACTAAGGGGACGCGGGGCGTGTGAATATACGTTCCGCGTCCACACGCCGGATTCCGTCAGATGGCTGCGTGCGCGTGAGAAGGTGGTTCAGTACCAAGCGGGGGAAATGATCACCGAAGGCATTTCGTTCGATGTGACGGAAGAAGTGCAGGCCAAACTGGCGTTTGAGGAAAGCGAACGCCTTTATTACCGGGAAATGGTGAATTTGACGGCTGTCGGAGTGGTCAGCATTGACCCCAGCGGCCAGCGGATTCTGTACGGCAACGAGCGTTTTCAGGAAATGCTGGGGCCGTCCGCCGAGACCGCGCTGGATGTTCGCTGGAATGCCGCCATTCATCCCGATGACCGCGCCGCCGTCGTCGGAGTCAATCAACAGGCCATCACCGGCCGCGTTCCGTTTCGCGGCGAATACCGTCTGTTGCATCATGATGGAAAAATCATCTGGGTGATGAGTCAAACGGTTCCTCGTTTCGGCGTGACGGGGGAATTCCAGGGATGGATCGGCGTTCTGACCGACATCACGGAGCGTAAGAAACACGAAGAGGCGCTGGAGCGCCTCAATCGCGTGTTGCGAACATTGAGCGCCGGCAACGATGTTCTGGTGCGCTCGGCCAGCGAAGACGAATTGCTGGGAACGATGTGCGAAGTGCTCGTCGCCACCGGCCGTTACCGGATGGCTTGGGTCGGTTTGGCGGAAGAGGACACGGAAAAAACCATTCGCCCGATGGCTTCTGCGGGGGAGGAAAACGGCTATCTGGCTTTGGCCCGTCCCTGCTGGGGAAGTTCCATGCGCGGCAACGGCCCGACCGGCTTGGCCATCCGCACCGGGATTCCCCAGGTGAACAGCGATACGGCCAGAAATCCGTTGATGCAGCCATGGCGTGAGCTGGCGCTGGAGCGGGGATTCTTGTCGAACATTTCCCTGCCTCTAAAAACCAATGTCCAGACGTTCGGCTGTCTGAACATTTATGCCGGACATGTCGACGCTTTCAATGCCGAGGAAGTCCAGCTTTTCTCGGATTTCGCCAACAACATTGCCTATGGCATTTCGGCGATGCGCGAGAAACGGCGGCGGGAAGAGATCGAGACCGATCTGAACCAGGCCCAGAAGATGGAGACGCTGGGTGTTCTCGCGGGAAGCATCGCCCACGATTTCAATAATCTGCTTGGGGCCATTCTGGGGTTCGCGCGCTTCATTCTCGAAGACAGTCCGGCCGGCGCTTCCAACCATCATTACGCCAGCCGCATCCTCAGCGCCGGCCGGCGGGGCAAGGCGATGATAGGCCAGATTCTTTCCTTCGCCCGCCGGGAGAAGTTGAGATTCGAGACCTTTCATCTCTCCGACCTTCTTGTCGAGGCGCAAGACCTGTTGTCGGCGACGATTCCAGCCAGCACCAACGTCATTTTCGGTTCGTGCGACGCCGATATCCTGATTAAGGGCGACCGCGACCAGATGATGCAGATTCTGCTGAATCTGGTCACCAACGCCCACGATTCCCTTGATGGGGTGTCCGGCATGGTTTCAATTCTGGTCGGCCCCACCAAATTGGACGAAGGCTTTCTGCCGCATCTGTCCAAAGGCCTTGAGAACATTCCCCCTTCATTGGCGCCCGTTGAAATCTGGCGCGATCAGCAGGGGCTGACGCATGGCGCGACGGGCTGCTACAACCCAAGCGTCGATTACGTTTCCCTGACCATCCGAGACACCGGATGCGGCATGGGAACCGAGCTTCTGGAACGGATCTTCACGCCTTTTTTCACGACCAAGCCCAAGGGGCACGGCACGGGACTGGGGCTGGCGATGGTCCGGGACATCGTGGTCGCCCACAACGGCGCCCTGATCGTCGAGAGCTGCCCTGGATTCGGCAGCAGTTTCGAGGTCATTTTACCCTGCGCCAAGGAGGTCGCGGCGGAACGGCAGGCTGAAGACCCACCAAGCCGTTTCCGGGCGCCGGTTTCCGGGCGTGTGTTGCTGGTGGACGATGATTCCGATTTCGGCGAAATGCTGCTTTCGGCGCTGGAACGCGGAGGATTCGAGGTGTCTCCCTGTTCGGATCCCCTGGATGCTCTGGCGGGTATTCACGAATATGTGGAATTCTGGGACGCGGTGGTTGCCGATCAGACCATGCCGAATATGACGGGGTTGGAACTGATAAGGGAAATCAAGCGGGTGCGCCCTGATCTTCCCTGCATTCTCTGCACCGGGTACGCCATCGACAATCTGGACGAGACTCATCTGCGCGAGGCCGGCGTGCTGACTCTGCTGCGCAAGCCTCTCGATATAGACCAGTTGATCTCGACCCTGGCCCAGGTCATGCCGTCCGCCCGCTAAGGCGCGGAAGACGGCCGTTTCCGACTGAAGTCGTTAGGCGAAGGTCAGTCTCTTCCGAGAGCTTGCCGTCCGCCGTTGAGTCTCCCTAGCCTTTGTCGGCTGCCGGAGTTCGGTGGCGATCTGGCTGGGTTGAAGAGGGCTCACATGGCCAAGACCGTCGCATTTCATGGTGGAATGACCGTACTCAACGCCGAAGACGCCCGTCTGGCGTTGCTGGCAGCTTTGGAGGCGGACGACTCTTTGGAGATCGACTGCTCCGACGTCGACGAAGTCGATCTTACCTTCATCACCATTTTGCTTGCGGCCCGCATCGAGGCCGTGAAGCGGGGAAAAAGCCTGAGGCTGTCCAAGCCCGCCGCGGGAGCGGTGCTTGACGCCCTTGTCCATGGCGGCTTTACCGGCGGCTTCGCCGGGGCATCGGACGAGCGGGCATTTTGGGGAATCGAATAGCCGGCAGAGTTTCACGAAAGGCATGGGGGCGAACAGATGTCCAAGACGGTTCTCAGCGTTGATGATTCCGGCAGCATGCGTCAGATGGTCAAACTGACCCTGGCCGGGGCCGGATATCAGGTGATCGAGGCTTGCGACGGCAAGGACGCCCTGAGCAAAGCGCAGAACGGCGGCATAAACCTGGTTCTGACCGACCTCAACATGCCCAACATGGACGGCCTGACCCTGATTCGCGAGCTGCGCAAACTGCCGATCTACAAAGGCGTTCCCATTATTTTCCTGACGACGGAATCCGACGAGAGCAAAAAAGGGGAAGCCCGCGCCGCCGGTGCGACCGGCTGGATCGTCAAGCCTTTCAAGCAAGAGCAGCTTCTTGGGGTCGTCAAGAAGGTTCTCGGTTGATGAGCGGCTCTTCCGACCCGCGCCAGATTTTTCTGGAGGAGGCGGCGGAGCTGCTGCTTCAGCTGGAATCGGCGCTGCTCAGTCTGGAAACCATGCCCGGCGACCAGGAACTGGTGGCGACGGCGTTCCGGGCTTTGCACACCATCAAAGGGTCCGGAGCCATGTTCGGCTTCGAGGCCGTGGCCGAGTTCACCCACCATCTGGAAAACGCTTTCGAGCGGGTGCGCAAGGGCGAGCTGGAAGCCAGCCCCGAACTGATCGGGGTCGCCTTGGCCGCCAAGGATCATATCCGCGATCTGATCGAGGCGCAGGATCAGGCCGATCCCAGCCAGGGGAACAGCCTGCTGGCCCGCGTCGCGGAACTGACCGGCGAGGGACGGGCGCCGGTTTCGACGAAACCCGTCGCCGTGTCGCCGGAGGCGTCCGGGCTGATGACCTGGCGGGTCCGTTTCCGTCTGGCCCAGGACGTGCTGGAACTGGGGGCCAATCCTTTCCTGCTGCTGGACGAGATGCGCGAACTGGGCGCCTGCACGGTGATTGCCGACACCGATGCCGTTCCGGCGCTGGAGGAGATGAATCCTTCGGCCTGCTACGTCAAATGGGAAGTCATCCTGACCACCGACAAACCTCGTTCGGATATCGAGGGCGTGTTTATTTTCGTGATGGATGGCGCGGAAATCGACATCGAACCGGCGGCCCAGGACGGCGAGCGGGTCGGCGATATTCTGGTTCAGCGGGGCGAAGTGGATTCCTCCGTCGTCGAGGCCGTTGCCTCCAGCCAGCCGAAGCTGGGCGATCTGCTGGTCAAGGCGGGCGTCGTTGATGAACGCCAGCTTGGCGCGGCTTTGGCCGAACAGAAGCATGTGCGCAATTCGGCCAATGCCCATGGCGCGGCCCAGACCATCGGTTCCGTACGGGTGCCGGCCGAGCGGCTGGACGATCTGATGGATCAGGTCGGCGAGTTGGTGATCGCCCAGGCGCGCCTCAAGCAATTGGTCGCCGCCAGCGAGGACGGGCTGATCAAGGCGGTGGCCGAGGAAATCGAGCGTCTGTCCAACGGTTTGCGGGATACCACCATGGGCATCCGCACCGTGCCCATCGGCTCTTTGTTCGACCGTTTCCGCCGTTTGGTCCGCGATCTGTCGCGGGATCTGGGAAAAAGCGTGCAGCTGACCATGTCGGGCGAGGAAACCGAGCTGGACAAGACGGTGATCGAACGTCTGAATGATCCTTTGGTTCACATCGTCCGCAACAGCCTGGATCACGGCATCGAGAGCGGCGACGAGCGGGAACTGGCGGGGAAGCCGCGCCAGGGCAACGTGCATCTGTCGGCGGTCCATTCCGGCGCCCAGGTGCTGGTGACCATTCGGGACGACGGCCGCGGCCTCGACCGCGAGCGGTTGCAGGCCAAGGCCGAAGAGCTTGGTCTGGCTGCGCCCGGCGTAGCCTTGCCCGATGCCGAACTGTTCCAGATCATCTTCCATCCCGGCCTGTCCACGGCCAAGACCGTGACCAGCGTGTCGGGGCGCGGGGTCGGCATGGATGTGGTCAAGCGCGCCATCGAAGGTCTGCGCGGTAGCATCGACGTGGACAGCAAGGCCGGGGTTGGAACCGAAATCACCCTTTCCCTGCCGCTGACCCTGGCGATCATCGACGGTCTTCTGGTCCGGGTCGGCGCGGGGCGTTATGTCATTCCGCTGTCGGCGGTCGAGGAATGCGTCGAACTGTCGGCGGAAGACGATCTGCGCCACACCGGCCGGAATTTCCTGAACATCCGCGGCGATCTGGTTCCCTTCATCCGTCTGCGCCAGACGTTCCGTTCGACGCTGCCGCCGGATCTTTATCAAAAGGTGGTGATCGTTTCGGCCGGCGACAGCCGCATTGGTCTGGTGGTCGATCAGGTCATCGGCGATCACCAGACGGTGATCAAGTCGCTGTCCCACCTTCACGCCGACGCCACCACTTTTTCCGGTGCGACCATTCTCGGCGACGGCACCGTCGCCCTGATTCTGGATGTCGGGCATCTGGTGGCGGAAGGCCAGTCGGCCGAAACACCCTCTCAGGCCTCGTAAGGAGAACGGCTATGACCGTAGCCAACGACAATGGATCGTTCGAGGCGCTGACCTTCGGCCTGCAAAGCGAGATTTTCGCGCTGGACGCCGAGATCGTCCGCGAAATTCTCGACGTCATTCCCGTCACTCTGGTACCTGGGGCGCAATCCTTCGTGCCGGGCCTGATCAACGTGCGGGGGAAGGTGGTTCCTTTGGCCGACCTGCGTGTGCGGTTCGGCATGGCCTTGTCGGAACCGACGCAAGACACCCGCATCGTCGTGGTGGAACTGGAACTGCGCGGCGAGGCGACCATCGTCGGTCTGCTGGCCGACAAGGTTTACGAAGTGACGGAAATCAGCGGGGCTTCCATCGAGGAGGCGCCGGAAATCGGAATGAACTGGCAGGCCGATTTCATCAAGGGAATCGGCAAACGCGGCGGCGATTTCATTTTCATCCCGGACATCGAACGGATTTTCGCGGCCGGCTGAGGCGGCGGAATGGGGTCTTTCATGTGCGGATCTGGGGTTGGGCAATAATCGGCTGGCATGGTTTCAGCCTGATCAACGGGGGTACGATATCATGCGCATTTCGGTCAAAGCCAAGTTGGCTGCGGCATTCGGCGTCATTATTGCCTTGATGGTGGTGGCGTCGATGGTTGCCATTTCCAGCCTGTCTGGGATGAACGCCACCATCGACACCTTGACCTCGCAATCGGCCGCCCGCGTCATTTTCGCCTTGAAAAGCAAGGTGATCATGGGAGAGCTGATCCGCAACGAAAAGAACATGCTGTTGGCCGACACGCTTGAGGGTCGGACTAAATATTGGGACGGCGTCCAGGAACAGCGCAAGGCGTTCCTCAGCAACATGGAGCAGTTGCGGGCGTTGTCCGACGAGGCCAACCGCCGCAAGCAGGATGCCGGACTGGCCGCCTTCGACCGCATGCGCGTCATTCTTGAAAAGGAATGGGCCTTGGCCAAGGTGATGAGCAATGCTGCCGCCTACGATCTGGTGAAGAAGGAAGGAAGTCTGGCTTCGGCCGCGGTACGGGATGCCGCCGCCCCGATCCTGAGCCGGAGCACCACGCTGGATCAGGCGCATACGGCGGCTCTTGTCGCCTCGGCCCTGTTCGAGCTGCGCGGCGCGACGACGACGATGCGCGATTCGCTGCTGACCAGCAACGACGACGAAACCAAGGTCGCATTGAACAAGATGCGAGACCAGTTCGCCAAGGCGAAGCAGATTCTGACGTCCGTGCGCACCAGCGTCCAGGGCGACGCCGCCGATGTCGACAACGTTCTCGACCGCTTGAACAAGCTTGAGGGCGTGAGCGAACGCGTGGCCGATCTGGCCATGGTCAATGGCGACAGCAAGGCGCTTTTGCTGTCCACCACCGAAGGGCGGGTGGCGATTCAGGAGGTCTCGAATCTGGCCGAGGAATCCATCGCCAGCGAACAGCGCGGCATGGAGGAAGCGAAAGCCGCCGCTTCGGATGATTATGCCCGTATCCGCGCCATTCTGATTACGGTGGCTTTGGGTTCCTTGGCGATCGGCGTGGTCGCGGCCACTTGGATCGCTCTCTCCATCAGCAAGGGGCTGGGCAAGTCGGTGGAACTGGCCAACGCCGTCGCCATTGGCGATCTGGGGCGCTCCATCGAAGTGTCGACCAACGACGAAATCCGCGATCTGGTCGACGCCTTGAACCGCATGACCGCCAATCTGCGCACCACCGCCAGCGTGGCCGAGGAAATTTCCAAGGGAAACCTGATGATCACGGCCAAGCGGATGTCCGACAAGGACACCTTGGGCATCGCCCTTGAGGCCATGCTGGAAAAGCTGAGGACCGTGGTGTCCGACGCCGCCGCCGCCGCCGACAATGTCGCCGCCGGCAGCCAGCAACTGTCTTCGTCGTCGGAAGAATTGAGCCAGGGCGCGACCGAGCAGGCTTCCGCCGCCGAAGAGGCGTCGGCCTCGATGGAGCAGATGGCGGCGAACATCAAGCAGACGGCCGAGAATGCCAGCCAGACCGAAAAGATCGCCCGCCAGTCCGCCGGCGACGCCCAGGCCTCCGGCGAGGCGGTGACGAGGGCGGTCGACGCCATGCAGACCATCGCCCAGAAGATCACCATCGTTCAGGAAATCGCTCGTCAGACGGATCTGCTGGCCTTGAACGCCGCCGTCGAGGCGGCGCGCGCCGGCGAACACGGCAAGGGCTTCGCCGTGGTGGCCTCCGAGGTGCGCAAGCTGGCGGAGCGCAGCCAAGCCGCCGCCGCCGAGATCAACGCCCTGTCGGCCGACACGGTCAAAACCGCCGAACAGGCCGGCGAGATGCTGGCCAAGCTGGTGCCCGACATTCGTCGCACCGCCGAATTGGTCGAAGAAATTTCGGCGGCCTGCCGCGAACAGGACGTCGGTGCCGGACAGGTCAATCAGGCGATTCAGCAATTGGACAAGGTGACCCAGCAGAACAGCGCCGCTTCCGAGGAAATGAGCGCCACGTCCGAAGAACTGGCCGCCCAGGCCGAGCAGCTTCAGAACACCATCTCCTATTTCCGTCTTGAAGAAGGGGCGGCCAAGGCAAAGGCGGTGATTTCCGCCCAGCCGAAACCGCTCGTCGCCCATCTGCCGACAGCTTCGGCCAAACCCCCCAAGGGTAAGGCGGCTCCTCGTCCCGGCGCCGCCAAGCCCAACGGCAAAGGCTTCAAGCTCGATCTGTCGCCGGGCGGGGCGCCCGACGCCTTCGACTCGGAATACGAACGCTTCTGACTTCGGAAGCGGCGGCCGCCAACCCGCGTCCTCGCCGGCGGCGAAAACGCGGAAGACCGGTCCGCCGCATTTCCGTCTCGCCCTCGGCGAGGAGTTCGAAACGTTGTGGGAGAGAAGACCATGGCTGAAATTGCGATTGCCCGCGACGGCTGCCAGTACGTCACCTTGGGCATCGACGGCGAGGTGTTCGCCGTCGAAGTCGAGATGGTGCGCGAAATCCTTGATATGCGTCCGGTTTCGCGGGTGCCCAACGCGCCGTCCTTCATGATGGGCATGATCGACGTTCGCGGCCATACGGTGCCGGTCATCTGCCTGCGCAGCAAGCTGGGCCTGCCGGCGGTTCCGCCGACTGAGCATACCCGGATCGTCGTGCTGGAGATTCCGCTGGGCGACCATACCCGGACGATGGGCCTTATCGCCGATCAGGTGTTCGAGGTGACGCCGCTGCCCGAGGGTGGGATGGAGACGGCGCCCGACATCGGCACGCGTTGGAGTTCGGAATATATCCAGGCCATCGGCCGCCGCAACGGAGCCTTCGTCATCGTATTCGATCTGACTCACCTGTTTTCCAGCGACGAGAAGATTCTGCTCGGCGGGGAGGGTTAGGCCATGGACGCGCAAGCCCTGCATCTTGCCGACCAGATGAAGCTGCGGGATTTCACCCGTCTTGCCTCGATCATCGAGGAGTACAGCGGCATCCGCATGCCGCCGTCGAAAAAAACCATGGTCGAGGGGCGCCTGCGGCGGCGCATCCGGTCTTTGGGATTGCCGGGGTTCGACGAATATTGCCAGCTGCTGTTCGACGGTGGTTTGCTGGATCACGAACTGGTCGATCTGATCGACGCCGTGTCCACCAACAAGACGGATTTCTTCCGCGAGGAACAGCATTTCCATGTGCTGGTGGACGTTGTTCTGCCTACCTTGGTGGGATTGCCGGACCGGCCGGGCATGTCCCGGCCGCTGAAGGTCTGGAGCGCGGCTTGCTCCAACGGCGCCGAACCCTATTCCATCGCCATGGTTCTCGACGAATTCGGGCGCAGTCAGCGGGGGTTCTCTTTCTCGATTCTGGGAACCGACATCAGTACCGACGTTTTGGCCAAGGCCAGGATGGGCGTTTATCCCTTCGAGATGATCGAGCCGGTGCCCAGGGAATTGCAGCGACGGCATTTTCTCAGGCCGCGCGACCCGGAAAACCGCACCGTGCGCCTGTCTCCGGTCATCCGGCAGGCCGTGCATTTCGGCCGGATGAACCTGATGGACGAGGAATATCCGGTCGACAAGGGCATGGATGTGATTTTCTGCCGCAACGTTCTGTTCTATTTCGGCAAGGAAAAGCAGCAGGAGGTTCTCGTCCATTTGTGTCGGCACCTGCGCCAGGGCGGCTTTTTGTTCATCAGCCATACGGAAAGCGTCGCCGGCATGAATTTGCCGGTCGCCCAGGTGGCGACCTCCGTGTTTCAGCGGAAATAGGCCGTCATGCCGGGAAAGATCAGGGTTCTCATCATCGACGATTCCGCCACCGTCCGCCGAACGATGACGGACATCCTTTCTTCCGATCCGGAGATCGAGGTGCTGGGCGTGGCCCAAGATCCGTTCGCGGCGGTCAGGCGCATTTCCGAGGAAGTGCCCGACGTCATCACACTCGACGTCGAAATGCCGCGCATGGACGGCATCACCTTTCTGCGCAAACTGATGTCGCAGCATCCGATTCCGGTGGTGATGTGCTCATCTTTGGCCGAAACCGGCTCGGATACGCTGTTGCAGGCGCTGGAGGCCGGAGCGGTCGATGTGCTGGTCAAGCCCAGGGTCGACACGCGCCAGCAATTGCTGGAAGCCAGAATGCGCATCTGCGACGTGGTCAAGGCCGCCGCCCACGCAAGACTGCACCGGCGGCGGACGGCGTCGGTTGAGCCCCGCCGGCCGGAGCCGAAGCTTTCCGCCGACGCCATCATGCCTCCGGGCCGAAGCGGCCGCAGCTTTTCCGGGGTGACGGACAAGATCGTCTGTATTGGCATCTCGACCGGCGGGCCGGAATCCCTGCGCGAGGTGCTGATGGCCTTGCCGGCCGACAGCCCCGGCATCGTGGTGGTTCAGCATATGCCGGAAAAATTCACGGCGGCTTTCGCCAGCCGCCTGGACGGCCTATGCCAGGTGGCGGTCAAGGAAGCCGAGGACGGCGACGCCGTGATGCAGGGGCGGGTGCTGATCGCTCCGGGCAATCATCATCTTCTGCTGCGCCGGGTCGGGGGGAACTATTTCGTCGAGGTGCGCGACGGTCCCCTGGTATCGCGCCATCGGCCGTCGGTCGACGTGCTTTTCCGTTCGGCGGCGCAGGCGGCGGGAACGAACGCCGTCGGCATCATCATGACGGGAATGGGCGATGACGGCGCCAAAGGGCTGCTGGAGATGCGCCAAGCCGGAGCCTGGACCGTCGCCCAGGACGAGGAAAGCTGTGTCGTTTTCGGCATGCCCAAGGAGGCCATCGCCTTGGGTGCGGCCGAGCGGGTGGTGCCGCTGTCGGGTATTGCCTCCGAGATTCTGCGCCTGGGCCTGCGAGGCCGCGCCCCGGTTCTGATGAAATCCTGACGCTGAGGAAGACGCGGATGTTCGATGCGACACCGTTCCGAGAGGATATGCTTCTGCCGTTGGACTTGCGGTCGAAGATTGCCGCTTTGGCCACCTCCGTCGATGCCTTGCGCCAACCCAACGAACCGGCCTTTCTGGCGGTCGGCGACGTCCTGTTCCAGGTGTCGGGGGTTTTGCAGACGTTGGAGGGAGACTTCACCGGCCTGGCCGCCCGCTTGCAGACGGATCAGGGAGCCGCCGCCGGAGCCGCTCTTTCCGGCATGGTCGTCAAGATCGAGGACGTGGCGGGCATTGCCGCCGAGACGCCGCAGACCCTGGCCTCCATCGCCTACAGCGCCAATGCCGGGCAACAGCCTTTGTCGGTTCTGGCCAAGATCATTCACGAAGTCGGCGCCCTGTCGGTCAATGCCAGGGTCGAGGCCGCCAAGGTCGAGATTTCCGGCGTCGATTTTTCCGTTTTCACCACGGAAATCTCGCGGCTGGGGCAGATGGCGGGAACCACCGTGGCCAGCGCCGAAGGCCGTCTGGCGCAGTTGCTGCTGGACATCGCCGAAGCCCAGAAATCGGCCCGGACCTTCAACGACAGCGACGGACGGGAACTGGACCTCGTCTACAAGAGGCTGACGGGCTGCCTGTCCAATCTGGGGGACCATCAGCGCTTGGCGGGGGACGTGGCGGCTCAGGTGGCCTTGCAATCCCGGCAGATCGGCGAACGGGTGGCTTCCTGTATCGGCGAATTGCAGATCAACGATCTGACCAGCCAGCGCATCGAACATATCGTCCAGGCTCTGAGGCTGCTCGACAAGCTGTTCGAGGCCGATCTGTCCTCCAGCCCCGAACTGCACTGGATGCAGGAACTGGACGGCGAACGGCGGCAGGCGCTGTTGGTTTCGGTCTGCGAATTGCAGCGGCGGCAACTGGAATTGGCCGCCGAGGATTTCGTCGGCGAGGTCGCCCGGCTGAAAGCAAACCTGGCCGGTCTGGCCGCCGATGCGGACGCGGTGCTGGCCTTGGCCCTCAGGCTGCTGGGGGACGCGGGCGACGCGTCCTTCGTGGAAACCTTGCGCCAGAACGTCGGCCGGGCGGCGGAACTGCTGGAAAAATACGCCACTGCGTCCGAGCATCTGTTCCAGATCATCTCGAAAACTTCTCAAGGGTTCGAATTGATGGCCGGGGATCTGGCGGATATCCAGTCCTTGGACACCGATCTCAGGTTGATGGGGCTGAACGCCAGCCTGAAATGCGCCCGCCTGGGGTCGTCGGGCCGCGCCTTGGGCGTGATCGCGCAGGAACTGCGCTCCCGCAGCCGCGGCACCGAGGAGATCACCGGAGCCATCGCCCAACTGGTGTCGACGGCGGTGGGGGTGTCGGCCTCGCTGTCGCAGCGTTCCAAGACGGGGCATGCCAGCGCGTTGGGTCTGGTTGAAAGCATCGCCGCCTCGACCGATTCCTTGAATTCACTCGATACGTGCCTGAACGAAGCCGTCGTCGCCATGGAGAAAGGGTGCAGTTGGGCGGCAAGCTTGCTGATCGAAACCGCCGATGCGTTTTCGGTGGCCGAAACCTTTGTCAATGGAGCGGGTTTCTTGGCGTCGTCGCTGCTGGAGATTGCTGAAAGCATGGAGGTTTCGCCGGAGCTGGTAGCCTCCGTTCAGGCCGACATTCATGCCCTGCTGGCGGGGCATTACACCATGGCCAGCGAGAGGGCCATTCATGAGCTGTTCAACGAAGGAGAGGGTGAGGGCGGGCCCAATTCCGAGATAACCGGGGGTGGCGATGCAAGCCTTGACGACTTCTTCCTATGAGCTTCTGAACACGAAGCTCGTGATTGCCGACGACAGCGTCAGCATGCTTGCCCATCTTTCGGAGCTGGTGGAACAGAACATTGCCGGCTGCGACACGGTGCAGTTCACGGATTCCCTGGCGGCGCTGGATTACTGCCTTTCGACCGAGGTCGATCTGGTCGTGGTCGACTACGTCATTCCGCCGTTCGATGGGCTGGAATTCATCGAGCGGTTCCGCCGGGCTCCCATGTTGCGGGACATTCCGATCATCATGGTCACCAACCAGGACCATGCCGCCCTGCGCTACAAAGCCTTGCAGCTTGGGGCCACCGATTTCGTCAAGAAGCCTGTCGACGCCCTGGAATTCGTCACCCGCATCCGTAATCTGCTGAGCCTGTCCTACAGCCGTTCGCTGATCGCCCGCCGGGCCGATTGGCTGGCGGTCGAAGTCCGCAAGGCCACCAGTTCCATCGTCGAGCGTGAGCGAGAGGCCATTCTGTTCCTTTGCCGCGCCGCCGAATACCGGGATCCGGAAACGGCGATGCATCTGAAGCGGATGGCGACATACGCCCGCCTGATCGCCCAGACCATGGGACTGGACGAGGAAACCGTCGAATTGATCTATGGTGCCGCCCCGATGCACGACATCGGCAAGATCGGCATTCCCGATCATATCCTGCTGAAAGCCGGCAGGCTGACGCCCGAGGAAATGGAGGTGATGAAGCGCCATACCACCTTCGGCGCCGACATTCTTGCTGGCAGCGCCTCGCCGCTGCTGCAACTGGCGGCGGTCATCGCCTTGTCCCATCACGAACGCTTCGACGGCACCGGCTATCCCCACGGTTTGGCCGGCGAGAAGATTCCCCTGGCCGGCCGCATCGTGGCGCTGGCCGACGTGTTCGACGCCCTGACCAGCCGCCGCCCCTACAAACAGGCATGGTCGCTGGAACGCGCCCGCGAGCACATCACGGCCGAATGCGGCACGCATTTCGATCCGGTTTGCACCGATGCTCTTTTCTCTCAATGGTCGGTGGTTGAAAAGACGGCGATGGCGAATCAAGAATGATTCGAATCCCGCCAGCGTCCGCAAGGGCGTTTTCCAATTATGAACAGGCGGTGAGGAAACGGCGCTGCCGCCGATCTTGGCCTTACGGATTGATATCCTTGTCATAATCTCTAACCCTGTTACGGGGTTCCATCGGGCGTTCGCCGGTGGTCGCGGGCCCGTCGGAGAGGGGACGTGACGTGAGCTGGTCCGATTTCGATGCCATCGAGGTGCGCAAGATCGCCGGAGAGTTCGGCGTGTTTGCCTGCCGCGACATTGCCAGATCCTCGGTGGTCGGCGTCTTCGACGGGGTGGTCGAAGTGTTCGAGATGGACGGCCGGGGACAGGTCGATTGGCGGGGCATGGACGGCGGCATGTCGATCCATCTCAGTTTGAGCGGCGACCGGCTGTTCACTCTGATGCCGATTCCCGGAATCGCCGTTCAGGGCATTGATTTCATCAATCATTCCTGCACGCCGAATTGCCGCGCCGACGCCGGATCGCTGGTGGTGGAAACCACCTGCGACGTCGCTGCCGGCGAACAATTGACCATCAATTATCACGCCATGGATCTGATCAAGCTTGGCCGGCCCTGCTGGTGCGAGGGAATCGACGATGACAAGCGCTGCATTCTGTAATCAGGTGGGGAGGGGAAGGGAGCATGCTTTTGGTCAAAGCGCATCTTGCGCCCAGTACGGTTCACGGAACCGGTCTGTTCGCGTCGGAATTCATCGCCGAGGGAACGGTGATATGGCGTTTCGACGCACGGATCGACCGCAAGTTCACCCGTCGAGAGCGCGACGCCCTGCCGGAGCCCGCTCGGACTTTCGTGGCGACCTATTCCTATCCGGAAGAAATCGGCAGCGATCTTTTCTATCTGGATGGAGACCACGCCCGCTTCATGAATCACAGCGCCACGCCCAACACCTGCTGCGTGGTCGATACCGTGGCGATCCGCGACATTCAGGCGGGCGAGGAACTGTTGTGCGATTACGACGAGTTCTATCCCGGCCACAGCCTTTTCGACCGTCCGGAACATGAATAAGGCGTCGGCTTTTCTTTTTTCGCGTCCGGGTCAATTCATGGTTCAGGCCGTGCTGGTGTCGATGTCGGTCGTTTACGGCTCGAATCTGGCGTCGTCGCTGTTTCTCGCCAATGCCGGGGCTGGGGCCATTCCCCTGTACTATGTGCTGTTTGCGGCGCTTTCCATCCCCTTGTCCATCCTGTTTTCCGGCGTCATCGACTGTTGGCCCAGGCGGACGATCATGGCCGTCTTGTTGACGGTCTACATGATCGCGGGAACGGTCGCGTCACTGTTCGTCGGCACGGGCGTCGTTGGCTGTTTTGCACTCTACATCATCGTCAGCATCTGCGAGTTGATGCTGTACGGCGTCTATTACATTTTCTTCGCCGATTATTTCACACTGACCGAGAACAAGCGCCATAGCGGCTTTCTGACCGTGGCGTTGGCGGCCGGAGCCCTGTTGGGGGCGTTCCTGGTGTCCGTCGCCACCCATTTCGTGCCGCCGCGTTCGGCTTATCTGGCGCTGCCTGCGCTGGTGGCGCTGACTTTGTGGCATTTGCGCTGGCTGACCAACCGCGAGGCGCCGTTGGACGGCGGCGAAACGGCGGCGGAGGAAGGCATTCTGGAAAGCCTGAAAAGCCTGCCCAGTCTGTCGCGGCGCCATCCCATCGTTTTGGCCATGGCGGTCGCCATGTTCGTCAACGTCTTCGTTCAATGCATCATGGAGTTCGAGGCGTTTTCCCTCTACACCGCCAGCTACCCCGACGAAGAAAGCCTGTCCCGTTTCATGGCGATGATGGGTGGTGTGGTCGAGGTCGTCGGAGTGATGCTTGTTTTCTGCGTGTCCGAACCGTTGATCACGCGCTTCGGCGTGGCCAAGGTTAATTTGCTGCCGCCTGTCATCAATATCGTTTCCTTCGTTGCCATCGCCTGTTCGTCGTCCATATTTTCCGGGATTCTGGCGCACGTTAACTATTCGCCCCTTGAGTACAGTTTGAACGCGCCGCTGTTCGCCTTGATCTACAATGCGGTTCCCTATCGCTTCACAGGGCGGGTCAGGGTGATCAATGACGGTGTCGTCTATCCCCTGGCGCTGGCGGCGTCCGGGGGGCTGCTGCTGTGGCTTCAGCACAGTCTGTCTTTGCCGCAGGTGGCGTTGATCGGCCTGTTTTCAGCCTGTCTTTACGCTTTGGCGCAATGGAGCGTGGGGCGGCAATATCTTCAAAGCCTGATGGAGCTGCTGCGCAGCGGCGCGGTCGAACTGGATCGGGTCGGCAAGGGGCTGAGGCTGTCGGAGGAATATCTGAGCGATATTCTGTCGATGGCGAACAGCGGCAATTCCGATGAGGCGGCCATGGGGCTGGATTTGGCCGTGCGCGGCGGCCTGAGCCTGCCGCCGCCGGCTTGGGAACGGGCTTTGGCCGTCGTTCCGGTCGGTCCGGCCCGTGCGGCGCTGGAAATGCTGGCGGCTGATCGCTCGGGCAAGACGGAAATTCTGCTCAACGCCTTGGCGGTTTCGGATCATGCCAGAATCCGCACCCGGGTGCTTGAGGCGCAGGCCCGGCATCCGTCGGCATCGTTGCGGGGCAACGCCAAGACCATGCTGTCGGACGGGGACGAGTGTGTGCGGGCCGTGGCCGCCGCCGTTCTGTCGCCCTGGGACATCCCTCAAGGATTGTCCGAGGATGCGGCCCTGGCGGTGCTTTACGTCTTGCAGGGACGGGAGGAAAAAGCGCTTCCCGATGGTTTTTTGTCTCACGCCTCGCCTAAGGTTCGGGCCGAATCCTTGGGGCTGCTGTCTCGTCAGGCGGTCCGCGGCGAGGTTGATATTTTACGGCAAGGGCGGGCCTTGCTGGCGGACGCCGATTCCGCCGTTCGCGCGGCTGCCGCCGGTCTGGTGCTGGGACTGGCCGACGACGCGGTCCTGCCGGATTTCGCCGACATGGCTTTTGCCGACGCGGCGGGTGAAGTGCGCCGTGGCGCCGCCTTGGCTTTGGGACGGCGCGGCGGCGCCGGGCTGGACATTCTGGCCGAGCGCCTGGGCCGTTCCGGTGCCGATGATCTGGCCATTCTCATGGAAGGCGTCGGCGAGGCCGGGATCAAGGTCGCCGATCAGATGCTGTTCGCCTATTTGTCGGAAACGGTTTTTCCCGTGGTCGCGCGCAATCGCGCCTGCGCCCGTTTCATTCCCGAGGATCGTCCGCATTGGGATGTGCTGCGGCTGGCCATCGTCGATGCCGATGCCAGCGCGGTGCAGACCGTCTTGCAGGCTTTGTCCGTGCTGGGATACAGGCGGGTGCTGACGCTGGTGCGCATCACGCTGAAGAGCGACGACGCCCGGGCCAAAGCCCACGCCCTGGAAACCCTGTCGTCGCTCGACCACCGCCATTACGTGGCGCCGTTGCTGCCCTTGCTGGACGGCAGCGGCCAAGACGCCAAGGCCGCACCTTTCGATCCCGGCGCGGCGCGGGCGGCCCTGGCCGAACAGATGATCCACGGCGTTCCTTTCGTGCAGGTGGCCGCCATGATGGTCTGGCGGGCGGAGTTCGGCGATCTGCCTTTGCCGCATCATGCCGATCCGTCTCCGCTGATGGCGGAAACCCTGCGCGCCGTTCCCGTGTCGCCGGGCTGTTACGATGAGGAAGCTCCCATGAACCGTCTGGTGTTCTTGAAATCGGTGCCGCTTTTTTCAGAACTGAGCCTGGATCAGTTGATGGCGGTCGACGGCGCTCTTGTTCGGGAATCCTTTCTGCCGGGCGAAAGCATCGTCACCGAAGGCGATCTGGGCGATCAGCTTTATCTGCTGTTCCGGGGCGTCGTCGCCGTCCGCAAGCGCATGCCCGACGGTAGCGAGCGCGAACTGGCTCAGCTGTCTCCCGGCCAGTTGTTCGGCGAAATGGCCCTGTTCGACGACGAGCGCCGCTCGGCGACGGTGGTGGCGCTGGAGGACACCGAGCTGTTGGCCCTGAATCAGCAGCGTTTCCACAGTTTGGCCAGCCAGCGGCCGGAAATTCCCATGCAGATCTGCAAGGTTCTGGTAAGCCGCCTTCGCCAGGCCATCGCCTGACGAAGGGCTTTCCCTATTTGAGAAAAAACTGGATGGGGGCGACGATTTCGATGGCGTCGCCCGGCATTTCCGCCGGCGGCGGCGGCAAAGGCTGGGCGCGTTCGACCAGGGCCAGGGATTCTTCGTCCAGCTTGTCGTGACCCGAGCTTTTCTCCAGACGGCTCCATAATACCTTGCCGTCGCGGTTGAGGGCGAAACGGACATAGGCAACGCCTTCCTGACGGCGGAACTGGGCGGCGGCGGGATAACGCTTGAAGCGCTCCAACTGCGCCCGCAGGGCTCCCTGCCAGGTGGGCACGGCGTTGCTGGGCGGCGCGGCGGAAGCGCCGGGGGCGGGGGCTTCCATCTTGGGTTTCTCAAGGGCTGCGTCGGCGGACGGCGCCGTGGTCTGTTCCACCGGCTTCAGGGCCGGAGGGACGTTGTCGGGCGGCTTGACCGCCGGTTTGGGCTTCGGCTTGGGCAATGCCACCTCGGCTTTCTTCACCAGGGTGTCAGGCTTGGGCTGGTCCTCGATTTTGCGTTCGACGGGGCGGGCGGCTTCCTGCTCGATTCCGGGGGCTTTCTCACTGGGGGGAGCCGTGTTGGTGGGCAGAGGCGCCAGTTCGATCATCATGGCGGCGGGCGGCGGCGGCGTCGCCTCATCGACGGCGGGCGACCACAGCACGGCCAGAGCCAGGGCGGCACCGTGCAGCGCCGCCACCGCCAGGGCCGAGGTGCTCCACAGCCTTTTGCCGTCGTGCCGCCAGGCATCCAGTTCGATCTGAGCCGCCGTCATTTCTGGCCGTCCAGGCCGACCAGGGCCACCTTCAGATAGCCGGCGGCGCGCAACTGGTCCATCACCGCCATCAGGCTGGCGTAATCCACGCTTTTGTCGGCGCGCAGGAAGATGCGGGTTTCCTTGTCGCCCTTGGCGGCGGCGTCTAGGGCGGCGGCCAGCCCGTCGGAGGCCACGGCGTCGTTGCCCACCGCCAGGGATTTGTCGGCCTTGACCGTCAGATAGAGCGGCTTGTCGGGCTTGGGCGCCGGTTCGGCGGTGGAAGCCGGCAGGTCGACCTTGACGTCGACGGTGGCCAGGGGCGCCGCCACCATGAAGATGATCAACAGCACCAGCATGACGTCGATGAAAGGGGTGACGTTGATCTCGTGGCTTTCCGTCAGGTCGTCGCCGTCGGAATGAAAGCGTGCGGCCATCGGGCTTACTCCGCCGCTTCGTGCAGCGGCAAGGCGCGGCGGTCGATGTCGCGGCTGACGGTGCGCGAGACGTCCGCCGAGGCGTCGGCCATCAAGGCTTTATAGCCGCCGATGGAGCGGCTGAAGGCGTTGTAGATGATCACGGCCGGAATCGCCGCCACCAGACCGATGGCGGTGGCCAGCAAGGCCTCGGCGATGCCGGGAGCCACCACCGCTAGATTGGTGGTCTGAGCCTTGGAGATGCCGACGAAGCTGTTCATGATGCCCCAGACGGTGCCGAACAGGCCGACGAACGGCCCCACGGCGCCGATGCTGGCGAGAATGCCGGTGCCCACCGCCATGCGCCGTCCGGCGGCGGCCTCGATGCGGGCCAGCTTGCTTTCCACCCGCTCCCTCAGCCCTTCGCCGGGGATGCCAGCCGACAGCCGGGCCTCGGCCATGGCGGCGCGCACCAGATGCGCCTCGGGACCGACCACTCCGTCCAGCTTCTTGACCGCCTCCACCAGGGTGCGGGCCTCGGCCAGAACCTGAATGACGTGGTGGACGCGGCGGCGGGCAAGGCGCAGTTCGATGGTTTTGGCCAGCCATACGCTCCAGGTGGCGACCGAGGCCAGGGCCAGCCCCACCATCACCACCTGCACGATGATGTCGGCGGACAGAAACATGCTCCACGGCGACAGGTCGTGGGGCAAAAGGCTGGCGGAAACGGAGGGAGTGTCAGGCTGCATGTGCGGAATCCTTATTGCGCGAAATCGACGTTGGTCATCACCTCGGGCAGCGGCCACGAGGTTTGGTGCAGGGTGCCGTCCCATTCTTCAAGGGTCAGCCACAGGGTGTCGGTCTGTTTGGGCGGTTCCATGAAGCGTACGTCGCCGTGCAGGCGATAGGGATTGCCTTCCATGACGTCCCCCAGATTGCGGTCGTTGGGCGGTTCGCCCAGCCGCAGATAGACCGAGCGGATGCGGTTCGGATAACCGTCCTTGATGGCCAGCTGATAGGTCTTCAGCAGGAAGCGGTTTTCACTCAGGATCGGCGGCCCTTCGAGCCATTCCGCCAGGGTGACGGCGAAGGGGCCGACCCGGCGTTCAGGCAGGATGTGGGTGCCCAGCGGCGGGGTGGTGGCCTCGACCAGGTAGAAGGGGAAGATGTTGACGGGCAGGATCAGCACCAGAGCCGCCAGATAGAAGCGTCCCCGGAACCACAGGCGCCTGAGGACGGTCATCAGGCGCGACGGAGCGGCGATGGCGCGGCTGGCCTGGAGCGTGCGCTTGGTCCAGACGACCGCGCCGCTCAAGACCAGACTGGTCAGGACCAGACCGAAAAAGGTCCAGATCAGCTTGATCCACAGTCCGCCGAAATTGCCGAAATGCAGGCTGCCGGCCAGCATGGACGTCACCTCCCGGCCATTGGCGATATCGGCGCCGAACAGCCAGACCATGTCGCCGGAATAGGGATTGATCCAGGTTTCCCGGCTCAACAAAGGCAAGCGGTCGCGGCTTTGGATGGAAATCGTGCCCAAGGCGTGTTCGGGCAGCGTTACGGTCATGGGGCGAATGCCGGGAGAAAGAGCGCGGGCGGTGGCCACGGCTCCGTCCAGGTCCAGCGGCGGCATGGGATCGCCGGCCGTGCGCACGGGGGCCTCTCGGCGAGGGATATCGGGATCGTCCTGTCCCAATTGGACATGCAGATCGTACATGACGCCGACCACCAGGAACCAGAAGCCGGTGACGGCGATGGTGACGATGAACCACGATCCCCAGACGCCAGCCAGCCGGTGGACGTCTCCCCACAGCACGCGCCCGCCTTGGCGCAGACGCAGGCGGGGGCTGACGATGGCCTTCCAGAAGCGTTTGTAGACCACCAGCCCGGTGATCAAGGATCCCAGCAGTGGAATGGACAGGGCGCAGACCAGATACCAGCCGGCGGGCGTACCGGTGAACCAGGGCATCAGCAGCCAGCCGTGCAACGAGCGGATGAAATCGGGAAGCTGGATGCCTTTCGACAGGCTTTGCACCGCGCCGGTGAAGGGATTGACCCAGGCGACGGCGTTGGGGGCGTCCGGCGTCGAGATTTCCACTTCCAGCGCCAGATAGGGCTCGTTGAAATTGATGCGCGCGACATGCGCGCCGGGAATTTGCCGGGTGATGTCGGCCAGCACTTCGTTCAGCGGTTTGGCCGGCAGATGGCCGGGATTGTCGGCGCGCACGGACGGCACCGCCAGCCACATGATTTCGCGGTCGATGGTGGCGATAGTGCCGGTCAGGCAGACAAAGAACAAAAACACCCACAGCGGCAGGGCAAGCCAGCCGTGCAGAACGAACCACAGCCTGCTGCGGCTGTTCGTCTTCAGGGGTGCCGCGTCCATGGGCTTGCTCATGCTTTCCTTTCGAGCAAAGGGGACAGGGAGCCCGGTTGCCCGGGCTCCCCGATTCTTAAGACGGATGAGAGAGGGGGATCACGTAATTGAGAATGCGAAAAAATATCAATTTTACGCAAAGCCGCTCTCCGACGATGTTTTCATGTGCTTCAGAATTTGTAGCTGAGGGTGCCGGTGATGGTGCGTTCCTCGCCCCAATAGCACCAGGTGGTGTTGTAGCAAGAGGCGATATAACTTTTGTCGAACAGGTTGGTGGCGTTCAGACGGAACTCGGCTCCGTGGGCGCCGACGGCCTCCAGGTCGTAACGCAGCGAGGCGTCGAAGATGGTGTAGCTGGGCACTTTGGTGGTGTTTTCGATGTCGGCCCAGCTTTCGCCGACGTAATGCACGCCTGCCCCCAGCGACAGATAGCGCAGCGGCCCTTTGGCGAAGCTGTAGTCGGCCCACAGGGATGCCATGTTCTTCGGCACCTGCACGACGCCGTGGCCTTCGTTGCCGTAAGGGGTGGACTGGTATTTGGCGTCGGTCAGGCTGTAGCCGGCCATCACCCTCAGCTCGTCGGTGACTTGCAGATTGCCTTCCAATTCGACGCCTTGCGAACGGATGGTGCCCACCGGCTTGTAGGTTCCGGTGGTGATGTCCTCCATGGCCGTGTTTTCCTGATCGATGGTGAACAGGGCGGCGCTGACCATGCTACGGCTGCCGGGTGGCTGGAACTTGACGCCGCCTTCGTACTGATGGGCCTCGGTGGGTTTCAGGGCATTGCCCGAGGCATCGGTGTAAAGGCTGGGATTGAAGGATTCCGAATAGCTGACATAAGGCGAGACGCCGTTGTCGAAAGCATAAAGCAGACCGCCGCGCTTGGTCAGCTTGTGCCGCTGTTCTTCGGTCTTGTCGTTGGTCAGGCGGTTCTCGTCGCTGGTGTTGGCCCAGTCCTGGCGGGCGCCCAGCGAGATGCGCCAATGATCCAGGGCGATCTGATCTTGAAGATAAAGGCCGGTCTGTTCCAATCCCAGAGTATGGCGCTGCCAGGAGGTGCCGGTCAGGGTGGTGTTGCCGTAGACCGGATTGAAGGCGTCGATGGTGGTGGCGGTGCCGCGCAGCCAGTCGTACTTGGTGGAGCGGCCCTGATAGTCCAGGCCGCCCAGCAGCTTGTGGACCACGGGGCCGGTGCTGAAGTCGCCCTCGAGCTGGTTGTCGACGTTGACGGCCTGCATATGCTCGGTGCCGCCGATGTAGTAACGGGTCAGATCGTTGCTGGTGCCGGACCAGCCGTAGCCGTAATACTGGGAGAAATCGACGCTGGAATTCAGATAGCGCACGTTCTGGCGAGCGGTCAGGCTGTCGTTGAAGCGGTGTTCCAGCTCGTATCCGGCCATGTTCTGGTCTCGGGACAGGCCGTCCTTGTCGGGTTCGCCGTCGAAGAACTTGCGGGAAAGATACTGGCCGTTGTGCGGAGTTAGTGTGCCTTCACCGGGCACGGCGCCGTGGGTACCGGTATTAGGGTCTTTCTGGAACGATGTGAGAATAGTCAGGGTGGTGTCGTCGGTTTTGGCCGTCAGCGATGGGGCGATGGCATAGCGTTCCTCGGTGCCGCCGCCGCTGAATTCGGTTTTTGCGGTATGGCCGGTGCCCACCAAGCGATAGGCCAGATTGCCGCTGTCGTCAGCCGGGCCGGAAATGTCGAAGCTGGTGCTGCGCTGGCTGCGGTTGCCCATGCTCACCTCGATCTCGGCGGAGGGCTCGAACAGGGGCCGCTTGCTGGTCAGGTCGATGACGCCGCCCGGCGTGCCGCTGCCGTAAAGGACGGACGACGGCCCCTTCACCACGTCGATGCGTTCCAGAAAATAGGGGTCGACCTGCATGGCGCTGTAGGTGTGATCGTCGTTCAGCAGCTTGAGGCCGTCGAGATAGATGTTGGTGATGCTGCGTTCGACCATGCCGCGCAGGATGACGTTGTCGTAGCGGTTGGAAGCGCCGACCTGTCCGGTGAAAGCGCCCGGCGTGTAGCGCAAGGCCTGGGTCACAGTTTTCGCATTCTGCTCGTCCAATTGCTCGCGGGTGACCACGGAAACGGATTGCGAAGTTTCGCTGATGGGCGTGTCGGTCTTGGTGGCCGAGGCGCTGTGGGTGGCGACGTAACCGGTGGTCGGGCCGCGGGCGGTGTCGGCAGCGGCGCCGGCGCCGCTGCTTTCGACGTTGACCGGCGACAGGGTGGTGGCGCCCTCGGCGGCGGCCTTGGTCAGCACGGCGGTGCCGGGTTCGGTGAACTGAAAGGTCAGGCCGCTGTTGACCAGCAGCCGCGACAGACCGGCGGCCACGCCCATGCGGCCGTTCAGCCCATCGCTGGACAGGCCGTTGACCAGGGCCGGATTGACGCTGATCTGGATGCCGGCCTGGCGTCCGAACAGGGTCAGGGCTCCCGACAGGGACTGGGCCGGAATGGCAAAATTGACCTGGGCGCTTTCGGCGGCCGGCTTGCCGTCGGCATCGGCGGCGCGGGCGGGGGAAGCGGCAATGCAAATCGCGGTCAGGGCGACACCTCCGAACAATCGAACCTTGCGCAACGCCCTCAATGTTTTTTCGCTCTTCATGACTTGTCCCTGATCATGGAAATGCAAACGACTTGCATTATCAACTCAGGGAATGGGACGGATCGGCCCGCCGGATTTTTCATGGCGGGCGGTGATTTTTTGAAAAAAGATCAGCCGCCTTTCAGAATTCCCAGGAAACCGGCCCATTCTGAGACCTGTCCGCCATAGGGGGCGGCGGCGGCGCGCAGCGCCGAGACGGGATTGCGGAGGTCGAAGACGCCGGTTACGCGGTGCTCGGCCATGGCGTCGTCAAGAATGATCAGGCGGCCGGCATAGTGGCGGTTCAGCACTTGGGCGACCTGGGCCAAAGTGGCGTCGTCCACCACCAGCTTGCCGTCCCGAAAGGCGGCGACGTCATTCGCTTCCACGCTCATGGCGGTTATGGCGCCGCTCTGGCGCTCGACCCGGACGGCCTGTCCGGCCTGCAAGGGGGGCGCTTCCTCTCCGGACTGGTTGGCGACTCTGACCCGCCCGCCCGCCACGGCGACGGTGACGGCCTCGTCGTCCAGTCTTACGTCGAACTGAGTGCCGACGACGGTGACGGTGACGTCTCCCGCCCGCACGCGGAAGGGGCGGTCGCTATCGTGGGCGACGTCGAAAAAGACTTCGCCCCGGCGCAGGGCGACGTTGCGCTGACGGTCGTCGAACTGCACGTCCAGACCGCTGCCGCCATCCATCACCACCTTGCTGCCGTCTTCCAGCCTCGCCTCGCGGATTTCGTTGGGGCGGCTGAACAGGTCGCCCCGTTCCAGGCCGCAGACCATCATCAGGCTTAAGACCAGACAGGCCGCCAGCATCATTAGGGTGGGGCGGACTGGCAGGGACCAGGTCAGAACAGAGGGGCGGGATTCCGAGCCCATGGCGTTGCTGATGTCCCAGGTGCGCTTGGCCTTGGCCCAGGCCTGCCGGTGCAGGGAGCTTTGCTCCAGCCAGCGTTGCAGGCGGCGGCGGGCCAGGATGTCGTCCGGCTGCTCGCACAGATGCAGCAGGTGGTCGAAGGCTTCCTGCAGAACGGTGTCGGGAATGGGAAGACGGGATTCAGCCATTGCCGTCCTCCAGCCGCAGGGAAATGCGCATCAGGGCGTCGCGCACCATGCGGTGGGCGGTCGGGACGGAAACGCCCAGGCGGTCGGCCACGTCCTGCAACGTGCGTCCTTCAAGGCGATGCAGGGTGAAGGCGGTGCGGACGGCATCTGGCAAATCCTGCACGGCTTGGGCGGCTTGGCGCAATTCGTCACGGCTCACGGCGTGATGCTCGGGGTCGGCCAGCGGCGAGGCCAGCCGCTCCAGGGTTTCGCCGCCATGGTCCGCTTTTGGCCGGCGCAAATGGTCCAAAGCCAGATTGCGCACGATGCGGTACAGATAACCCAGAGGATGCTCAACGGCATCTTTTCCCGTCTTTTCGGGGACAAACCGCAAATAGGCGTCTTGTACCACGTCCTCGGCTTCCGCCTTGCTGCCGGTCATGCCGCAGGCGTAATCCACCAGAGCCGCCCGGTGGGTAAGCCAAAGCCTGAGTTTGCCCTCGTCGTGTTTCATCAGTCCCCCTTAGGGGGCGCAGTTTAAGAGGAAACAGCTGATTGTTGCAAGTGATTCGCAATATCACTCGATGATCGAGAGATCAGGCGGAGGACTTTCGCCAAAGCTGGCCTTGGCAGAAAGATTGGCCAATCAGATGGTTGTCGCTCCCATAGAGGGGACCGGGAACTGGGTGGTTTTGTTCCTGCACCAATTCGAAGCCATCGGCCGACAGGCAGTCCGCCAGATGGAATTGGCAATGCCATAGAAGCAGCAGACCGCCCGGCTTCAGGCTGCGGGTCAGGCTTCGCAGGCAACGCCGGATATCGGCGTGACGGATCAAATGATCGCAGCGAGGCGGCGGCGGGCCGTCGGATAAATCGCCGTGACGAAAAACGGCCATGGCGAAAACCGCATCGTAACTGGCGGCGTCCTCGTCATCGGCCGCCGCCGCCGCCGCTACGCTCATGGCCGGATCGTTCCGCTCTTGCAGGCGTTGTCGGCAAATCCTGATATTACGAGGATTGATGTCCAGTCCCCGGATGAAGGCCTGGGGAAAGTGGGCGCGCAGGGTAAAAAGCTCTTCGCCGGTCGCACAGCCGAAGGACAGCAGCCTGAGTTCCGGATCGTCGCCTAAAATGGCGCGGACCGCCGTGAAGACTTTGGCGTAACGGCCATTATGAGTGGTGGGGTAGGGCTGGAACAAAAGACCGGCGGTGTGTCTCCGCAACAGCACGAAGCTGCGTGTTTTTCCGCTTCTCATCAGCCAATAGAGATCGCGGAGCAGGCGGTATCCGGGCATGCGCCGAAGCCGGATGCTGATCTGGTGCCGCAAGAACATGACGCCGCATACAATGGATCGGGATTTCAAGCTGAGCTTAATTCATCCGCGCGTCCAGATTTTGTTTTTATCGTTTTATGCGCGGCAAGAATGGCGCGCCGTCATAAGTGCGGCGCTTATTCCCGCGTCCAGTTCAGCCGGTACCAGCGGGCGGCGACGGCGTGGGCGTTCAAACGGGCGTCTGGATTGACGGTGAAGGCGTGCGTCACCGTTTCTAGCAAGGGAATGTCGTTGCCGCTGTCGCTGTAGCCATGGCTGCCGTTCATGCTTTCGCCGTTGGCGTCCAGCCATTGGCGCAGCCGGTCGACCTTGCCCTGCTTGAAAGTCAGGATGCCTGTCGTGCTGCCGGTGTAATGCCTGCCGGCGATTTCCAGTTGGATCGCCAGCACTTCGTCGATGCCCAGCGACCGGGCGATGGGGGCCACCACATGTTCGCCGGTCGCCGATATCACCAGACAGCGCCAGCCGTCCCTTTGGTAGCTGGCGACGGCTTTCCGCGCCTGAGGGTACACCAGGGACGATATCTCGCGGTCGATGAAGCGGGCCGCCCATTCGGCCACCTCGTCCACCGAGCGGCCCGCCAGGGGCTGAAGGGTGAAACGCATATAATCGTCCATCTCCAGGCTGCCATGGTGATAGGCCCGCATCATCTCCTCCTCGCGCGGCAGCATGTCCGGATCGGCCAGTCCTTCCTGCACCAGAAAGCGCAGCCACAGGCTGGCGCTGTCGCCGGCGATCAGGGTGTCGTCCAGATCGAAGATCGCCAAGGGCATCAGCGAACCTCGCGCAGGGAGTCGCGGCTGATCAGCACCTGCACGGCTGAGCCGTCGGCAAGCAGATCGTCGGCGGAACGGTTCAGCCGGTCCACCAGCAGCGATATTCCGGCGCTTTCCACCTGATAGCGGATGATGTTGCCCAGCAGCTGGCGGCGGCGGATGACGCCGGGCAGGGAACCGTCCTGAGGGTGGTTCAGCAGCTGAATGGATTCGGGGCGGATGGCGATGTGGCCTTTGGCCTCGACGCCCAGCAAGGCTTTGCCTTGGCCCGGGTCCAGCAGGTTGTAGCTGCCCATGAAGCGGGCGACGAATTCGGTTTCAGGTTCGGTATAGACGGTTTCCGCCGTGCCTTCCTGCACCACCTTGCCGTGGTCCATGACGAAAATGCGGTCCGACAGGGTCAGCGCCTCTTCCTGGTCATGGGTGACGAAGATGGTGGTCAGGCCCAGCCGCTGCTGAATGTCGCGGATCTGTTCGCGCAACGATTTGCGGATGCGGGCGTCCAGAGCCGACAGCGGTTCGTCCAGCAGCAGGATGCGCGGCTGCACCACCAGGGCGCGGGCCAGGGCGACGCGCTGGCGCTGGCCGCCGGACAGTTGGTGGGGATATTGCTGTTCACGTCCCCCCAGTTCCACCAGTTTGACCACCTCGGCCACCCGTTCGGCGATTTCGGTGGCCTTCAGCTTCTGCATCTTCAGGCCGAAGGCGATGTTCTGCGCCGCGGTCATGTTGGGGAACAGGGCATAGGACTGGAACACCATGCCGATGCCGCGGTTTTGCGGCGGGGTGTGGGTGATGTCGCCGCCGTCCACCGAGATGCTGCCGTGATCGATCCCGGTCAGTCCGGAAATGCAGCGCAGCAGGGTGGATTTGCCGCAGCCCGACGGTCCCAGCAGGGTCACGAACTCGCCCGACTTCAGCGAGAACGAAATGTCCTGGAAAATGGTGGCGGCGCCATAGCGCTTGGCCAGGGCGGAAACGGTGACGACACTCATGAGGCGCCTCGATCGGATTTGCCCAGCCGCGCGGCAAGCCACGTCAGAGCCAGGGTGAACGCGAAATAACTCAAGACCACGGCGCTGGTGAAATGGCCGCTGGTCTGGCGGACGTTGTAGAGGTAGACCTGCAAGGTCTCGTAGCGGGTTCCCACCAGCATGTTGGCGAAGACGAATTCGCCCAGCAGGAACGAGAACGACAGGAACAGGGACGCCATCAGCGATTTCTTCAGGTTGGGCAGCACCACCATCAGAAAGGCCCGCATGGTGCTGGCGCCCAGCAGATGGGCGGCGTCCATCAGGTCGTGCAGGTTCATCGCCCCCAGGGTGTTGGCCAGCGCCCGGTACATGAAGGGCAGGGCCACGGTGAAGTAGCAGCCCACCAGAATCCACGGCGTTCCCACCAGCGTCACCGGTCCGTCGGCGTAAAGCTGCAACAGTCCCACCGACGACACCACCGGCGGCACGGCGAAAGGCACCAGGATCAGCAGGTTCATCAGCTTGGCCAGGCCGGGAAAGCGATAGAACACCACGAAGGCGGCGGGCACGATGAACAGCGTGCCGATCAGCAAGGTGCCGATGCACACCTCCAGCGAATGGACGAAGGCGCTCAGGAAGCGGGCGTCCTGCCACAGTTGCACGTACCACGCCGGGGTCAGGCCGTCGGGCAGGATGGTGGCGCCCCACTGGGTGGCCAGGGAATAAAGCAGGGTGGCGGCCACCGGCAGGCCCAGCAGGATCATCAGTCCCGCCACCACGCAGCGGTGATAAAGGTCAGCGCGCATGATATGACCTTTTCAGCAGCCATTGGTTGACGGCGGTGACCAGGGCCATCAGCGCCACCAGCAGCACCGACAGGGCGGCGGCCATATTGGGGTCGAGAATGACGTTGCCGGCCACCAGACTGCCGATGCGCACCGTCACCAGATTGAAATTGCCGGTGGTCAGGGCATAGGCGCTGGTATAGGCGCCCATGGCGTTGGCGAACAGCAGGATGAAGGTGCCCAGAATGGCCGGCGACAGCACCGGCAGGGCGACCTTCAGCCAATATTGCCACAGCTTGGCTCCCAGCAGGGCGGATGCCGCCTGCCAGTCGTCGTCCAAGGCGTCGAAGGCGGGATAGAGCAGCAGCAGCCCCAGCGGAATCTGGAAATAGGTATAGATCAGGATCAGGCCGTTGCGGGAGTAGAGATAGAAATCCTGCAACAGGCCGGACTGGCGCAGCATCAGGGTAATGGCGCCGTTGGCTCCGACAATGATGATGAAGGCGAAGGCCAGGGGCACGCCGGTCAGGTTGCTGGTCATATTGACGAAGGCCACCACGGCATCGCGAAAGCGTCCCGACACCCGGCGTAGGGATGCGGCGCCCACCAGAGCGATCAGCAGCCCAAGAACGCTGGACCATAGCGAGATGGACAGACTGTTGGCGAAGGATTGCAGATAGAAGGCGGAGGTGAAAATCTCGCTGTAATGGCCCAGACCGAAACCGTCGTCGGTATTCAGGCTGTTGACCATCACCCAGGCCAACGGCCCCAGGCAGAACAGGGCCAGGATTAGAAGCATGGGCAGTAGCAGCAGGGCCGCGGGCCAATGCCGTTTCCAGTGCCGCGCCGTGGTGGATGCGCTCATGGCCGCAACAGCTCCGGGTTTCGGGGTTTCTGATGCTCGATTCCCAGCAGGTCGGCGGCCAGGCCGCACAGCTCGGTCTGGCGCACGGCGGCTTGTCCGGCGTGGCTGAAAGCCGAGCCGAGGGTGAACAGCGGCACCAGACGCTCCTCGGGCAGGACGCCGCCGTGGCTGTGGTCGTTGTTCATGCCGTGATCGCTGGTGACGATCACCTGATAACCCTGTTCCAGCCAGCCCAGCAGGTGATCGGCCAGATGCAGGTCGGCCTTGCGGGCGGCGTTGCGGTATTGCGGGCTGTCATAGCCGTGGCGGTGCCCGGCATCGTCCACGTTCATGGAATGGACGAACAGGAAGTCCGGATCGTAAGTCCGGCGCAGGTGCTCGGCGTCCAGGAACAGATGGTCGTCGGGGTAGGAATCGGCGTGATAGAAGATACCGCGCTGGATCGGCAGGCCGGGATCGTCGGTGAAGCGGTCGCGGACGGCGACATAGGGCGAACGGTTGTAAAGTTCGCTGATCCAATGATAGGCGGCGGCGGCGGTCTTCCTGCCGGCGGCGCTGGCCAGATGGAACAGGCTGGTCTGATTGGACAGGCGGGTGACGTGGTTGTGGATGACGCCGCTGTCTACCGGCGGGACGCCGGTCAGAAGACATTCGTAAAGCGGCCGCGAGATCGACGGCAGGGCGGCTTCAAGGCGATAGAGGCTGGCGCGGCCAGCCTCTTTCAAGCCCAGCAGGCAGCCCATGCAGTCATGGGCCGTCTGCCATGCCAGGCCATCGATGAGAACGAGGATGACCTTGTTGGACATAATGGTCGGGTCCTTATTGCAGGTTGACCATCACCTGTTCCTGCCAGAAGCGCGGCAGTTGCTTCGAGGTGGCTTCCCAGGCGGCGAAGTCCTTGATGGGGTGGACGGAGCCATACTGCGAGGCCGGCAGCAGCTTGGCCTGGACATCGGCCGGCAGAACCACCGAAGAGCGGATCGGACGGGCGTAGCCGCGCGCCAGATTGATCTGTCCTTCGTCGCTCAGAATGAACTCGCGGGTCAGCTTGGCGGCATTGGGATGCTGGGCGTATTTGTTGATGATGGTGCTGTAGCCGGCGATGACCGAACCATCCGACGGGATCACCACGGTGAAACGCTTGGGGTCGATCTTGTCGCGGTAGTTCAGGGCGTTGAAGTCCCACAGCACGCCCACCTCGATCTCGCCCTTTTCCAGATTGGCGATATCGACGTTGTTCAGGGACAGGCGCTTCTGTTTGGCCAGCTCGCCGAAGAACTTCAGGGCCGGATCCAGGTTCTTTTCGTCGCCGCCCATGGCGAAGGCGGCGGCGAGAACGCCGTTGTTGGCCTGCGAGGCGACGCCGACGTCGCCCAGGGTGACGCGGTACTTGCCTTTCAGCAAATCGGCCCACGACTTGGGCTGGTCGGCGACCAACTGATTGTTGATGATGAAGGCGATGGTGCCGGTGTAGGCCAGCATCCAGTTGCCGTCCTTGTCCTTGGCCCAGTCGGGGATCTGTTCCCAGGTGGCGGGCTTGTAGGGCTGGGCGACGCCTTTTTGCACGGCGACCGAGGCGAAGGCGTGACCGACGTCGCCGATATCGGCGGTGGCGTTGGTCTTTTCGGCATCGAACTTGGCGATTTCCTGGGCCGAGCTCATATCGGTGTCCTGATGCTTCAATCCGTATTTCTCGGAAATTTGCGCCCAGGTGTCCTTCCAGTTGGCCCAGTCGTCGGGCATGCCGACGCTGTTGACGGCGCCTTCCTTCTTGGCGGCCTGAACCAGGGAATCGATATTCTGAGCATTCACCTGCAAAGCCGTCAGGCTCATCACGCCGGCCAGAACGCCGACCATCAGCTTCTTCATGGTTCCCATCCTTTGGACTATGCCAGTTTCCCGGCCTCGGTGATCAAGAGTGAGAAGCAGGATGTTCCGCTTTTCAAGTTTCCCTTTTGTGTCATTTTTCCCAATCCAGCGGAAAAGTCTGGTCTTTCCAGGGGTTCGCCGCCATTTTTGGGCAAAGGGATCGTAGCATTGATTTGCTCAAAAATGAGACAGGAAATTGGACTAGTCCAGAAATGATTACGGAACAGGCATTGACCCAGGCGGCGGCGATCCGCCAGGCGCTGGAGCACCAGATCGACAGCGGCCTTTTGGGGCCGGGATGCAAGCTGCCGTCCGAGCGGGAATTGAGCGATCTGTTTTCCACCACCCGCATCACGTTGAAAGAGGCGTTGCAGGCGCTGGAGGCCGAGGGCCGCATCTACCGTGAGGAGCGGCGCGGCTGGTTCGTAGCGCCGCCTCGCCTGGTCTACAATCCCCAATACAAATCCCACTTCCACCAGTTGGTGACGGCCCAGCGGCGCCAAGTGGAGACGAAGCTTTTGTCTGCCCGTACCGTGCTGGCGACGCCGGCCTTGTGCCAGGAACTGGAGCTGCCGGCGTTGTCGCGTCTGCATGAAATCCAGCGGCTGCGCAGCCTGGACGGGCGGGTGGTGCTGTTCGTGCGCCATTATCTGAAGCCGGATGTGTTTCCCGGCATTCTCGATCTGGATCTGACCCAGTCTTTGACCCTGATCTACGAAACCCGTTACGGCCTGCATTACGGCCGCTCGCGTTTCGATATTATTCCGACGGCGGCGCGGGGCGAGGTGGCTCAGGCGCTGATGCTGGCCGAGGGCAGCCCGATTCTACTGATTTCGCGCGTGAACTTCGATCAGACAGGCCGCATCATCGACTGCGACCACGAATATTGGCGGCATGACGCCATCCGCATTTCGATCGACAGCCTAACCTAAGGCGTGCTCAAGCTGCCGTTTCAGCCGCTCCAACCCTTCAGGAGTCGCGGATTCGCAACGGGCGACCAGGCAAGGCTGGGTGTTCGAGGCGCGCAGCAGCCACCAGCCGTCGTCGCCGACCACGCGCACGCCGTCGATGTCGATGACGTCGGCGCCTTCGGCTGCCAGCCGGGCTTTCAAGGCGGAGACCTTGGAATGTTTCTCTTCGTCGGCGCAGGGAATGCGCAGTTCCGGCGTGCTGTGGAGTCGGGGCAGGGCGGCGTGACGCCGGGCCAGGGTCTGGTCCAAAGGCCAACGGGCAACCATCGAAAGAATGCGGACGGCGGCGTAAAGGGCGTCGTCATAGCCAAAATAACGGTCGGCGAAGAACAGATGGCCGCTCATTTCCCCGGCCAGCAGGGCGCCGGTTTCGCTCAGGCGCGACTTGATCACCGAATGGCCGGTGGGGCACATGCCGGCTTGGCCGCCCAGGGCGGCGATGCGGTCGAACAGAGCCTGGCTGGATTTGATGTCGGCCAGGATGACGGCACCGGGATGTTCGGCCAGAACCTCCTCGGCCAACAGCATCAGCATCTGGTCTCCCCACAGGATATGGCCGTCGCCGTCCACCAGGCCGATGCGGTCGCCGTCGCCGTCAAAGGCGATGCCGAAATCGGCGCGTTCCGCCAGCACGGTCCGGCGCAGTTGCTCCATGTTTTCCGGCTGGGTGGGATCGGGGTGATGGGCGGGAAAATGTCCGTCGATGACGCTGTTCAACAGGATGTGGCGGCCCGGCAGGCGGGCGGCCAACATCTCCATGGCCTCACCGGCGGCGCCGTTGCCGGCGTCCCAGACGATGCTCAGATCCCGGCCGGGGCGGAAATCCTGCAACAAGCGGGCGATGTAGGCGTTTTGCAACGGCGTTTCGATTACTTGACCGGGAATAATATCCAGGCGACGGGTTTCTCCTGCGGCGGCAAGGCGGCCCAGCCGTGAGATCTGCTCGGCAAAGAACGGTTTTCCTTTCAGCAACATTTTGAAGCCGTTGTGGTCCGGAGGATTGTGCGATCCCGTCACCATGATGCCGGCGTCAGCGTCGAGATGCCGGCAGGCGAAGTACAGCAAGGGCGACGGCCCCAGCCCGATCCGCCGAACCGTCAGGCCGCAGTTCGACAAGCCGCGCAACAGAGCCTCTTCCAGTTCCGGCGACGACAGGCGTCCGTCGCGTCCGACGCAGACGGTGCGGCCGCCGGCATCGAGGACCAGGGTGCCGAAGCTTCTGCCGATGGCTTTGGCGTCGGCGGCGAACAGGGTTTTGCCGACGGTTCCGCGAATGTCGTATTCGCGCAGAATGGTCGGATGAAAGGCATGGGGTTTGGTCATCGGAGATTCTTTACACGCGATCTTGGAAAGCGTCGATGCGGATGATGTTGCCGCGCCGGAATTGCATGGCAGGCAGACGGCTCTTGCCTTGTCGGAGATGGTTGGGCACCCTGCCGACCGTCCATGCGAGGGAGGAAAGATGTCCGGCGTTTCCCGGCGTCAGGTGGTGATGGGGCTGGCGGCTTTGGGCTTGAGCGGTTGCGCGTCGGCGCCGCCGCGTCGCGTCGAGGCCCCGGCCTCCTATGCCCCGGCGGTCATCGCCCGGCGCAAGGCGACGACGGGGCCGGTGTCCAATCCCTCGGATGTGGGGTTGGACGGAGTGATCGACCTCAACCATCACAGCAGCATCATGGATTTCGGCATGGCCCGCCAATATGGCGGTCTGAAAGCCGTGATTCACAAGGCCAGCGAGGGCAACGACTGGTTCGATCCTTTGTACGCCCAACGCCGCGTCATGGCCGAAGAGGCCGGTCTGCTGTGGGGCGGCTATCATTTCGGCACACGCATGCATTCGGGCGCCGAACAGGCGCGCGCCTTCCTGGCGGCGGCGCAGCCGGGACCGCAGACATTGCTGGTGCTGGATCTGGAGCTGAACGAGCGGGTGCCGACCAATTCCATGACTTTGCCGCAGGCCGAGGAATTCGCCGCCACCGTCATGGCCGTCACCGGCCGTCTGCCGCTGCTATACGTGCAACCAGCTTGGGCCGACGGCGAGACGCACCGCCGCACCGGCCAATCCCTTTGCGGGGCTATCGCGCCGGGGTCTCTGTTGTCGGGATGCGACCTGTGGCTGGCCGATTATCGCATGGAGCCCGAGCTTCCCGCCGCCTGGGCCGGTCGGGGCTGGCGTTTCTGGCAATATGCCGGCGACAACGGGGCCGGCGGCTCCGGTCCGTTCGGGCCGCTGTCGCGGGCCATGCCGGGCGTTGACCGCTGCGACCGCAACGTCTTCAGCGGCGACGAAACCGGCTTGGGCCGTTATTGGGCCCGGTCCTGAGCGTTACCACAGCTTCTTCAGCCAACTGCTGATCCCGGGCTTGGGTTCCGCCTTGGGAACCGTGGCCAATTGCGGCGCGGCGGCGCGGCGGCGGTCGCTGTCCTCGGCCCACTGCGCCACGGTGGCGAAGTGGCAGCCCTTGGACTTCAGGTCGTCGAGCACGGCGGGCATGGCGGCGATGGTGCTGTCGTGAATGTCGTGGAACAGGAACACCCCATGGGCGCCTTCGCCCTTGGGCAGGATGTCGCCTTCAAGTTGGGCGACGGTGTGATAGCGCCAATCGATGCTGTCGCGGGTCCACAGCACCACTTCCAGACCGTCCTGATGGGCCTGCTGTACCAGCGCCGGATCGTAGGCGCCGTAGGGCGGGCGGAAGTAATGGGGCGTGACGCCCAGGCTTTTCAGCAGGGTGACGGTGTCTTCCATCTCTTTCTGGCGGGCGGCTTCGTCCAGCTTGCGCATGTCCGGGTGATCCCACGAGTGGTTCTCGACCTCGTGCCCTTCGGCCACCATGCGGCGGATGGTGTCGGGATAATGCCGGGCGTGTTCGCCTAGAACGAAGAAGGTGGCCTTGATCTGCCGTTCCTTGAGCAGATCCAGCAGGGCGTCGGTATGAGGGCCGGGGCCGTCGTCGAAAGTGACGGCGCAATCGGCGCTGACCGAGGCGTCTCGGCTCATGGTGTTGAAGTCCAGGGCCGGCGGCTGGTCGGCGAAGGAGGCGGCCGGCAGAACCAGCATCAGTCCGACGAGGAAACGGCGAAAAGTCATGAACGTCCTCATGGTTTTTTCTTGGCGGCAAGATCGGCAAGGTCGCCGGAGACGGCGTCGATCACCGCCTGCCAGTTCCCGGCGGACGGCTGGCGGTAAAGACGGGTGTTGGGGTACCAGGGATTTTCCCGTCCGCTCATGCCCCAGCGCCAGTCGGGAAGCTGATGCAGCAGCACCCAGCAGGGGCGGTTCAGGGCTCCGGCCAGATGAACGGGGGCGCTGCACATGGAAATGATCAGATCCAACTGCTCCATGGCGGCGGCCAGATCGCCGAAGGTGGAGATTGCGGACGACAGATCGTCGACGGCAAAGGGAAAGGCTTCGCGCCATCCCTCCTCGGGACGGTATTGCAAGGAGTGATAGGCGATGTCCGGCAAAGCCGGCAGGCGGGCCATCTGTTCCAGCGGCACCCGGCGGACATGGTTGCGTCCGTTCAGCGGATTGCCGGTCCAGACCAGTCCGACATGCAACCGCGCGTCCGGTTGGAACAGTCGCTTATGTGGAGCTTTCAGATAAGGCGGTTCAGGGTGAACGTGCGGCCCCAGCAGATGAGGCAAACTGAGCAAGGGGCAGTAAAGATCGAAGGCGGGCAGGTCGGCGCCCTCGGCCACGATGTCGACGCCGTCCATGCCGCCCAGCAATTCCAGCAGCGGCGCCGGGCAGAGAAAAATGACCTTGCCGCCGCGCCCGGCCAAGGGCAGCAGGCGGCAGAATTGCAGAACGTCGCCGAACCCCTGTTCGGCATGGATCAGCAGCGTGCGTCCTTCCAGCGGCTCGCCCTTCCAGGCGGGCTGCGAGAACAGCAGTCTGGGAGATGGGAATTCCGAGCAGCTCCACCGCCACTCATATTCGGCGAAACCGGCGTCGAGATTGCCCTTCAGCAGCAGCACTTGGGCCAGATTATAATGGATTTGGGCATTGTCGGGGGCCAGCGCCGCGGCTTCGCGCAAGGTGGCGGCGGCTTCCTCCAGCCGGCCTTCGCGGTAATAGGCCACGCCCTGGTTCAGTGCCGCCTGCACCAGATCGGGGCGCAGCGCCCGCAGGCGGGAATAGAGGCTGATGCTTTCCTCGTTGCGGCCGGTTTCGACGCAGAGCATGGCTAGATTGCTCAAGGCCTCGATCATCTGGGGATCGGCGATGACGGCTCGGCGGAACGCGGCCAGGGCTTCGTCGCGGCGCTTCAATTCCAACAGGCAGGTGCCCAGATTGTTGTGGGCGGCGGCCAAGCCCGGCACCAGTTCGGCCAGCTTCTCGTATTGGCGGGCGGCGTCGCCGGGCAGGGACAGTTCCCGCAATCCGTCGGCCAAAGCCGAGATCAGCGACGGGTCGTCGGGGGCGAGGCTGGCGGCGGACAGCAATGCGCGGCGGGCGTGGTCCTGGTAGCCCTCTTTTTGCAGCGCCAGTCCCAAATCCAACCAGACGCCGGGAGCGTCTGGGGTCAGCGAGGACGCCCTGGACAGAAAGCCGATGCCTTGCGCCGCCATGCCTTGGCGGCATAACAGGCGCCCCAGGGCGGCGTTGGCGTCGGCATGATCGGGCTTGTCTTCAAGGATGCGCTGATAGAACTGCGCCGCCTGGGCGGCATTGCCTTCCGCCTCCAGCCTTTGCGCCTGTTCGAACAGCAGCGTCTGCAGATCCATCGCCAATACCCCAAGTCCTGGAAAACAAGCCCTAAAACATGCTCAGGGAAAACCGTTGGGGATGTTATGGCAAGCTTTTGTCACATCTTCAATTCGGTGCTGTCGTCGGCGAAGACGACAACGGTGTCGTCGATCAGCTTCAGCTTGGCCAGAATGCGCAGCCGTTCGACATGGGATTCCGACAGCGGCGTCAGTCCGGCCAGCACCAGGCGTCCCTCGCGGCTGACCACATCCTCGGCCAGATCCATACCGGGCAGCAGCAACGCGGTGGACAGCTTGCGCTTGGCCGAGGCGGGCGCCTCGGGCGTCATCAGCGCCGCCTTGACCTTGCGGAACAGGGCCATGTCGTAGCGTTCGGAGTTCACTTCCAGCACGGCGAAATCGACGAGGCTTGGGGCCATGTTCTTGCAGACTTCGCTGAGGTCGTTGAGAATCCTCAGCAAGCGGGCGTCGATGGGGATGTCGCTGCCGCTTGGGCCATCGGCGGGCACGCCGCTGCCGTCGAATCCCCTGTTCTGAAGATAGACGATTTCGGCGACGCCCTTCAGACGGGGAATGTGGGCGATGACGTCGCGGGCCGTGGCCGGGGCGCGGTCGAGAAGCCACTGCTCGGTCTCGGACAAAGGCGTGCGGCGATGCACCTTGGTCAACACCTCGTCCGGCAGGGAGATCATTCCCATGGGAGCCAGCATGGCCGCGATGTCCAACTGCCATCGGTGCGGCATGTTCGCCGCCGTGTTCAGCTTGTGCACCCATTTGCGGATGCGGGTGGCGCGGCTGTAACCCTGGGGATAGGCCAGGGCCAGCAAGTCCATCATGACCTTGATGCTGCCGGCCAGGGTGGTTTCCAGCAGTTCCCGTTCGGCGATGATCAGCCGGTGCTGCTCCAGGGCGGCTTCCAATCCGGCTTCCAGCACGTCGGGGGCGCAGGGCTTGGTCAGGAAACGGAAGATGTTGCCGTTGTTGATGGCGTCGATGGCCGTCTGCATGTCGGCGTTGCCGGTCAGCATCATGCGCACCGATTCCGGCGACAGCTCTTTGGCCCGGCGCAGGGTTTCGACGCCGTTCATGCCGCCCATACGCATGTCGCACAGAATGACGGCGGGATAGTCCTTGGTTTCCGACAGCAACGCCACGGCCTCTTCGCCGCCCTGGGCGGTGGTGACGGGAAAACGGCCGCGCAACTGCCGCTTCATGGCGGACAGCAGGTTGACGTCGTCGTCGATAATCAGGATCGAACTGCTCATGGGACGGCCTCGGCTTGGATTCTTTCGGCGGCGTTGCATAAAGCGCTCAGGTTCTGTCGGTCGATATAAGCCTGATCGACGGCCAGCCTCGCCATGTAAGGCGGCGGCCCCAGAAGCGGGATGGCAGGCCCGAAAGCGCGGGCCAGATGGACATAGGTGAGGGGCGTGCTGCGGGCATCCGGCGTGACCGACGGATGGAGTTGCAGCAGCACCGCCTCGACCACCGGATCGGCGAAGCCCCACAGCCCCAGCAGATAGGCGCCGAGTTCCGCGTGGGTGGCGTGGAAAGCGTCCATCTCGGCCTGGACGATACCGGCCGCGTCCTGCCCGGCGTAAGTGTCAAGGTAGTGGCCGTAATCCCGGTCGAGAAGCACCAGCATGCCGATGCCCGACAGGGTGCCGGCGCATTCGGCCTGCAGCACCGTGCTTTCCTGGGCTCCGTCCTGCCGGGCCAGCTTGCGGGCCAGGGCCCCGACGGCGATGCCGTAATCGCTCAATTGCTTGATCCGCGCCATGCCGGCGGAACCGCCTTCGTACTGGCGGAAAATGCCGGTATGCAACACCAGGGTGCGCACCGTCTCCAGCCCCAGCAGCCGTACCGCCTGTTCCACCGACGATACCCGGCTGGTGAAGGAGAAATAGGACGAGTTGGTGACCTTCAACAATTCGGCGGTCATGGCCACGTCTTCGGAAACGATGGCGGCGATCTGCCGGCTGGTGGTCAACGGATTGTCCATGGCCTCGGTCAGGCGCATGAACAGGGTCGGCTGGCTGGGCAGGTTGCGCAGGCTGGCCACCAGCGAGCGCAGGCGCTGGTCTTGCAGGATGCGCTGCAACCGCAGCGTCCGGTCCATCAGGGCGACGATGGTTTCGGCGTCGCAGGGCTTGGACAGATATTGGTGCGCCGGGCCGACGCTGCGCATCAGGCTTTTTTCCTCGGCATAGCCGGACAGAATGATGCGGATGGTGCCGGGATAGAGGCGTTCCACCTCGGACAGCAGACTGGCGCCGTCCAACTCCGGCATGCGCATGTCCGACACCACCATGTCGAAGGTCTTGGCGGCCATGATTTCCAGCGCCTTGGCGCCGCCATCGACGAATTCCATGTCCCAATCCTCGCGCTGACGCCGGAGCATGCGTTGCAGCCCGCGCAGAAGGTTGGTGTCGTCATCGATGAAAAGGATCGCGGCTTTCATGACGGCTGCCCCTGGTCGGCCATGGCTTCGGGTTTGCCGGAGACTTCGGGTTTCTCGTGGATCGGCAGTTGGACGACGAAGCAGGCGCCGCCGCCGCTGTCGTCAAGGAAAAGCCGTCCGCCGTGCTTGTTGCGGATGACGTCCAGGCAGATGGACAAACCTTGGCCGGTGCCCTTGCCGACTTCCTTGGTGGTGAAGAACGGATCGAAAATCTTGTCGCGGATGGCCTTGGGAACGCCGGGGCCGTTGTCCTGGATGCGGATTTCGGCATAGTCGTCGTCGCAATGACGGGTCGAGATACGGATCAATCCCTGTACGCCCCGGGCTTCAGTGTTGCCGGCGGCGTCGATGGGCCGTGCGGCATCGATGGCCCGTGCGGCATCGATGGCCTGTGCGGCATTGATCACCAGATTGAGCAACACTTGATTGATGTCGGCGGGGAAGCATAACACGCTAGGAAGGTCTGGGGCCAAGTCTGTTTCAACCTGAGCGACGTGTTTCCACTCGTTACGGCAGACGGTCAGAGTGCTGTCTATGGCGCGGTTGATGTCGGTGGCCACTTTGGCGGTGGTTCCCGGGTGCGAGAAGTCCTTCATCGAGCGAACGATGTGAGCCACATGGTCGACCCCCTGCAAGGACTGGCTGGCGGCCAGCGGCAGTTCCTCCATCAGATAATCGCAGTCGTGCCGGTTGAACAGCTGCACGGCCTGATCGGATTGCCCGGCGCTGGCGGCCAGGGCTTTCAGTTCCTGCAAGGCGCCGGCGATCTCGCCCATGGAATCTCGGAAGAAACGCAGATTGTCGCCGATATATTGGATCGGCGTATTGATTTCATGGGCGATGCCGGCGGCCAGTTGGCCGACGCTGGCCAGGCGTGACGATTGCAGGGCTTCGCGTTGGGCGGTCTTCAGGGCTTCGATGTTGCGGAACGAGATGACGGCGCCCCGGCGCTTGCCGTCCTCGACCAACGGGGCGGCGGCGAAACCGACCGACAGGCGGCGGCCGTCGCTGGTCATGAAGACGGCGTCGTCCTCGATCACCGGCGCTCCGGCTTCGATGGCCCGCTTGAAGGGGCTGTCTTCAAAGACGACCGGCTGTTCTCCGATCAGAACCTGCATGGTGTCGTCCAGATCGGTGCCGGACAAGGCGCGGGTTTGGTTGACCAGCAGCTTGTGGGCCGACGTGTTGGCGAACAGGATGTGGCCGAACAGGTCGACCAGCAGCACGCCCTCAACCAAATTCGAGGTGATGCCCATCAGGCGGCCCTGGTTCTTGCGCAAGGCTTCCTCGGTGCGGGACCGTTGCTCGATCTCGGTGGAGAGTTCGCGAGTCCGCTCTTTTACCAGAGTTTCCAGTTCTTTTTGGTGCAGCGTGATGGTGTTTTCATATTGTTTTCGCAGTGAAATGTCGCGGAACACCAGCACGGCGCCATTGTAATTCTCACCCTCGAAAATGGGGGACAGCACATATTCGGCGGTAAACCTGCGTTCTCTGGCCTGAAACTCTTCCTGACCGGTCAGGGTCGCTTCTCCCTCCAACTCGGGCGGGGTCCGCAGGGCGGCGGCGGAACCGCACAGCGAGACGCGGAAATTTTGCCCGTCCAGGCTGCCGCTCTTGGCGTCGAGCATCGATAGGGCGGCCTGATTGGCGAACATGATGGTGTCGTCGGCGCCGATGCCGATGATGCCGTCGCCGGCCGAATCCAGAATCAGCTGATAGCGTTTCTTGACGGCCTCAGCCTCGAACTCGCGCATGCGCAGGTCGGTGACGTCGGAACGGGTGGCGACAACGCCGCCGGCGCGGGTGCGGAACTCGCGGCTGATCATCCAGCGGCCGCCGTGCATGGGATGCAGAACGGCTTGTCCGGTGGGGTTGCGGTGCTCTTCCAGCCGGGACTGGAGGAATGTCTCCAGGGCGCGGCCTTCCAAGGTATAGATGCCGCGCTGGGCGGCGGTGCGGACGATATCCTCGAAACGGTTGCCGGGAACCAGGATGTCGGCCACCATTCCTTCGGCCATGTTGCGGTACTGGGCGTTGCTCAATACGAGAAAATCGTTTTCGTCGTAAAGGGCGATGCCGTCGCGGATGGTTTCGATAGCGTCGACGAATTGCTGCTGCACTTCCACCGCGTGCTTCGCCGCGGTTCGTGCCGCCGAATAAAGTTCCTTGCGCATTTCCTCGCGGCGGTCCGACAGGCAGGCAAGGGCGTACAGGGCGGCCAGCAGGATGCCGATGATGCCCAAGACCCAGTACAGCCGTTCACGCCAGGCGCTCAGGGCGTTCCAGCGGGGCACGCCTGAAACCACCACCAGGGGATAGCGTCCCAGCGAACGGTAAGACAGGATTTGCTGTTGCCCGTCCAGGGGCGAAGAAAATGTGCCGACCCCCAGCAAGGGCGATTGGCGGACCTGCTGAAAAAACGGTTCGGTCAGAACCGACTGGCCGGTGGCGACGTCCAGCGCCGGAGCGCGGCTGAGGACGGTTCCATCGACCTTGAGCAGCATGTTGAAGATGTCGCCGCGGGTGCGCATCATCAGCATCGCGCTTTCCAGGGCGCGGGGATCGACCAAGGCCAGCACAATTCCTTTCAGCCTGCCGTTGGGGGCGATGATGGCCTTGGAAACCGGAATGCTGGGTTTCCCGTTTAGTCGGTTGCGCATGGGGGCGCCGATATACAGGCTGGAATCGGCGGGGTTGTTCATGTGGTGCTTGAAATAGTCGCGGTCGGTGACGTCGACGGAACGTCCGAATAATCCCTGCAGTGTCAGGGCGCCCGCCGTGGTGTAGCCGTTGGTCTTGACCAGGGTGATGGCCGAAATTTCCGGAAAGGAGGCCATGCGTCCCTGTAGCCAGGGAATCAGCGGCGAGTCCGGCCAGGCGTCGATGTCGATGCGGCTGGCTGTGTCGCTCAGCACGTCGTCGATGTTCAGGAAGCTGTGGTTGATCTGATGTTGCAGGATCGACGACGAGGCCAGGGTAAGCTGTTCGATGTCGTCCACTTCGGAATAAAAGCCGGTGACGCCTAAAAGCCCGGTGGCCAGACCGATGGCGACGATCATGGCGGCGGCGGTCCGCTGGGCGCTCTCTGTCAGGTGGTTTCTTAGCGATCTCAGTATCATCGGTGAATTCCAGCGCCCGTTTCTTTTTTTGGTCTTTTCGGAATGGAATTGCGGCTCTTGGTCCGGTCGGGAGCACCTTTGTTTCTCTATGAAAATGTAAGGCCGATGTCGGTTCTGGGGAAGGCAACCTAAAGGCGGGAATGGGGCCGCAGGGGCGATCTTTGGATTTTCCCATCGTTCCAAAGAACGAGGTCAGCCCTTGGGCATGACGAACATGGTGCGCAACTCTGTCAACTTCTCCTCGATGACGAAAGGCACCGCCTGGGCGAAGCTGTCCAGCACGATGATGGCGTTGATCACCACATCCTTGGCGAAGGCGGCGCGGATGCGCTCGGCCATGCAGCGGTTGACCAGGGTGGCGGCGCGGCTTAAATCCTGAAGCCCGGCAAAAGCGTCCTCTCCGGGGGGAACGTCCCAGCCTTCGATGTGGCGCATCAGCAGATACATGGAAAACACCCGGTACAAGGTCTCGTCGTCGCGGGCGAAGGGCAGGTGAAAGCGGGCCATGGCGCGGAAAAAGGCAAGGTGCGGACAGCCCGATGTCGCGCCGATCAGGCCGACCAGCGATGCCATGCCCCGTTGCAGCGCCATTTTGCCGACCACCGTGCGGTTCTTGGTGACGACTTCGATGACGGCCTCCTCGTAGGAGTAGAAGCGGTCGAAGGTTTCGATGTAGCCGGCCATGGCACGGGCCATGGGGCAAAAGGGCGATTGTTCTGTGCTTAAAGGGCAATGGCCGCACTGATGGTTTTCCAGCCGGGCCCAATCGGGCGGCGCCTCGGCATGGTCGTCGATCAGCGAGAAATCGGCGGCGTCGAAGCGCAAGGGAATCTCGTGAACCCCCTCGGCCAGATGAAAGCGGTAGGTGATGGTCTCGTCGTTGCTCATCCGATCATTGAAGCGCAAAGCACGGCAGCTTCAAAGCCATCATGGGAACAGGGGCATCGACCCGAAAGGATTAGCCCACCCAGTCGCGTTGCGGGCCGACATCCAGATGCACGAAGTCGCGGGCGTGATAAAGGCCGATGCCGCCGCCGATGAAGCGCCGCATCTCGTCGCCCACCGACGCCACCGAATGGCGACCCGGCACCATCAGGTCCAAGGCCATGCCGCGCATGTGGAAGCTGTGGCGGGCCGCGCCTTCCAGATTGGCATTGGTATGGGGCGTGCGGTAGCCCGACAGCAGCACGGCCTCGTCCAATCCCAGGATGGTCTGATAGATCCAGATGATGTCTAGGGTGGCCGGGTGCATGCGGTGGGTCTGGTTGGCGTGGAAATCCTTGGCGATCTCGGAAAAGCCTTCCAGCGGGCCTTTGAAGTAATCCTGGTCGACGGCGTAGATGCCTTTGAAGCGGGCGCCGGTGTGGGCGTTGACCACATTGATGATGCGCGCCCGGGGGCGGGCTTGCGCCGAACCGGCCAGCAGCGCGGCCGTCAGCCCGGCCAAGCCGCCGAGGACGGCGCGGCGGCTGGGATGCTGGCGGCTTTTGGCATCGGGCATCGACTGGTCTCGAAAGGTCGGCGTTCTTGCGCCATTATGCATGTTCAACAGGGTTTTCCAACCGGAGGCATGAAATGAGGCGGCTGGGGCTGGCGGTGGTTCTGCTGGTGCTGTGGGGCGGAGCGGCGGCGGCCGAGGAGACGGCTGCTGAACATCTGTCGGCCTTTATCGCCCGGGATCTGTCGGGCGACGGCTTCGACCGGCTGGGACCGTTTCTGGAAGCGCCGGCCGGAGCCAAGAACGGGTGTGGCTGTTCGTCGTCGGGGAATCACTTCGACATCGCCGGCGACCCCGTTCTGGTGGCCGACGGCTGGAAGCTGACGCGGATCGTTCAGGCGTCGCCGGAACGGGCGGTGGGTGTGGTGCGCTTTCATCTGCTGGGCGACAGCCGCATGAAGCCGGAAGCCTTCGGCCAAGGCCGGTTCCGTAGCCTGAAGCCGTTCGCCAGGCCCCGCTGGCTGACCCGCCGCTATCGCCTGGAACGGCAATTTGACGGCGGCTGGGCGCTGCTGGCCGACCAAAGGCCGGTGGTTGCCGCCAAGCCTTTGGCCCAGGCTTTGGACGACGCCAAGGACGCGGCTTTCCGCACGGCTCCGGCCCGTTTCGACTATTACCGACGGGAGGCTGACAAAGCGCATAAGCTGGAGTCGCAGAGCACCCATAAAGTCCTTGCGGATTAGGTCAGCCCTGTTTACCGTCGGCCCTGGAGGTTGAGACTGGCTCTTATTCCCAACACCTCCACGGCAGTTTTTCACCGGGGGCGGTGAGTAGGGCACGCAGCATGATTCAGGACGGACGGAAGCTGACCTTGGCGTCTTTGAGCAGGGGGGCCGAGGCTGAGATTGTCGGTCTGGACGAAGCCGCCGTCGCGACCCCGCTGGCGCCCGGGGAACTGGAGCGCCGCCTGATCGAAATGGGGCTGGTGGAAGGCGCGCGCATCGAGGTGCTGCACGAAGGCTTTCCCCGCCGCGATCCCATCGCCATCCGCGTCGACGATCATACGGTCGCTCTGCGCCGCAACGAGGCTAAGGCCGTGCTGGTGCATCTTTTGAACGGAGCGGCCTGATCATGGCCGACATCAAGAACGTTCAGCCTCCGCGCATCGCCCTGGTCGGCAATCCCAACAGCGGCAAGACCGCCCTGTTCAATGCCTTGACCGGCAGCCGCCAGAAGGTCGCCAACTATGCCGGCGTGACGGTGGAGCGCAAAGAGGGGCTGTTCGTCAGCCCGGCCGGCACCAAGGTCAAGGTCATCGACTTGCCGGGCACCTATAGCCTACGGGCCCGTTCCCCCGACGAAGCCGTGACCCGCGACGTGGTGCTGGGGCGCATGAAGAACGAAGCGGTGCCCGACGCCATCGTCTTCGTCGCCGACGCCACCAATCTGCGCCAGAATCTGCGCTTGGCCCTGGAAATGCGCCAGTTGGGACTGCCCACCATCCTGGCTCTGAACATGATGGACGCCGCCGAGAAACAAGGCATGGCCGTCGACGCCTCCGAGCTGTCGGCCGAATTGGGCATGCCGGTGGTGGGAACCGTCGCCATCGAGAAGAACGGCGTTCAAGGCCTGCTGAAACAGATCGACCGCACCATTCAGATGGCCGAAGTCGAGGGCTGGTCCGCGCCTCAGGCCGAGTGCGGCTGGAGTGAGCCGTCCAGCCATGATCTGCGCGACTATCACCGCGAGGTCGAGCGCATCCTGGCCGCCGCCGTGCAGGTGCCGGCCAAGCCTCATGCCTTGACCCGCAGTCTGGACAACGTGCTTTTGCACCCGGCCTTGGGGCTGGGCATCCTGATGGCCGTTCTGTTTTTGATGTTCCAGGGCGTGTTCGCTTGGGCCAAGCTGCCGATGGACCTGATCGACGCCGGGCTGTCGGCCCTGACCGCCTTCATTTCGGACACCATGGCCGACGGCCCCCTGCGCAGCCTGATCACCGACGGCGTCATCGCCGGCGTGGGCAGCGTCGTGATGTTCCTGCCGCAGATTCTGGTGCTGTTCCTGTTCATCCAGTTGCTGGAGGATTCCGGCTATATGGCCCGCGCGGCCTTCCTGTTGGACAAGCTGATGGGGGGCGTCGGGCTGCATGGCCGGGCTTTCATCCCGCTGCTGTCCAGTTTCGCCTGCGCCGTGCCGGGCATCATGGCGGCCCGCACCATCGAGAACCGCGCCGACCGCATCGCCACCATCATGATCGCGCCGCTGATGACCTGTTCGGCCCGTCTGCCGGTCTACACCCTGATCATTGCCGCCTTCGTTCCCAACCGCGCCGTGCTGGGCGGTTGGATCGGCTTGCCCGGCCTGGTGATGTTCAGTCTGTATGCCGCCGGCATCTTCTCGGGGCTGGCGGTCGCTTTCGTCATGAAGCGCACGGTGCTGAAGGGAGCCCGCGAGCCGCTGCTGATGGAGCTTCCCGCCTATCGTCTGCCGCGTCTGCGCAACGTTTCCCTGGGGCTTTACGACCGTGGCCGCGCCTTTTTGACGCGGGCCGGCACCACCATCTTTTCGCTGATGGTGCTGGTGTGGTTCCTGGCCAGCTATCCCGCCGCTCCCGATGGGGCCACGGAAGCCGCCATCCGCTATTCCATCGCCGGCACCATCGGCCACGCCCTGGAACCCCTTCTGGCGCCCATCGGCTTCAACTGGCAGATCGCCCTGGCCCTGGTGCCGGGCATGGCCGCCCGCGAAGTCGCCGTCGGTGTGCTCGGCACCATCTATGCCCTGTCGGACACTGGCGAGGCCTTGCACAGTTCCCTGGCTTCGGTTCTGGCCAATTCCTGGGGGTTGCCCACGGCCTTGTCGCTGCTGGCGTGGTACGTCTTCGCGCCGCAATGCCTGGCCACCCTGTCGGTGGTTCGGCGCGAATTGAATTCCAAGTTCTGGCCGGCCGTGATGTTCGTGTTTCTCACCGCCTTGGCCTACCTTGCCGCCTTCGCCACCTATCGGGTGGCGCTGGCCGTCTTTGGAGGCTGATCTGATGCAGACCGTGATCGTCGCCGTCATCGTTCTGATCGCCGCTGCGGTCCTGGGACGGAAAATCTGGCAGGCGATCCAACGCCGCTGTTCAACCAAGGAAAAATCGGGCGGCTGCGGCAAGTGCCCCGGCTGCGGATAAGCCTTGAAAGAAAACCCCGGGTGATGCCCGGGGTTTTTTTATTGGCGTCGCTTAAACGGGCTTCGTCTTAAAATTTATAGCCCAGCGTCACGCGCAAATCGGCCGACGACGGATTAATTTTTACCGATTGGTTCAGGTGGATTTCATCCAGCGTGGAGGTGAACTTCACGTTGTTTAGGTTGGCGGACGAATAATAGACATATTCGGCCTGGGCTCCGATTTCCCAATTTTCGGTCAACAGGTATTTCCCGCCGACACCAATGCCGATGCCGTGGAAGGTTTTCGACTCCGTGCTGTCGGTGGTAAAGGCCGCGGCGTTCTGATTGGAGTGGTCGTACCCGGATTTGGTTGAAAGATCGGCTCTAAGATTGTGGTAGCTCAGGCTGAAAAAACCGGCAAGAGCATCCGTGAAGGCATAACCCGGCTCGATACCGATGGCAAAATGGGACTTTGTATCGACTGTGGTGGTGACGTTGTAACCCAGCAAAGCGTCGGAACGGTTGTTGGGGTTGGGAAACGTGTAGTCGCCGCTGTTGACGGCCGTTTTCCCATTATTGAAAAAGGCCGTGGCGTTGATACGCACGAAGGCGCTGTCGTTTACAGGCAGGCTGTAGCCTAGGCTCAGACTCGGCACGACGCGGGTATCAAACTCGGCCTGCGCCGTTTTGCTGCTGTTGGCGGCGGCATCGGCGGCGCCGCCGAAAAGATTAGTATAATTGTAACTGCCCGTGGTCTTCGACAGATTCCCGCTTAGTCCCAGACCCGTATTGATGTCGATACCCGAGAACGCGGCGCTGTCTCCGGCGTGCGCCTCGGTAATGGAAAGCCCGGATAGGCAAATAAGAGTAAATGTAATATTCCGTAGTTTATGCAAGATTTCCCCCAAGATAAGAAACCATTTCGGATTTTCCGTAATGGTGTTGCTCTGAGCGTGCGGGATCCCGGTTTTATACAAGCTATATTTCATTGCAGGAAAAGATTGCCTGCCCTCAAGCCCAAGGCCGGAAGGAAATTATAACATATGTAATAAATCGACACCCTATCCCAGGCAAATATGCCTAGGCTGGAAGGGGCTGTCAATTCAGGCCGTGAGGGAGGTTACTTCTTCTTTCGCCGTGATTTTTGATCGCGGACGATTTCTTCATCGCCTGTTTTTCCGTCTGAAAGAACGGACAGGGGGTGCAGGGTGCGGCATTTGGTGCACCAGCCCATGGTCTTGCCGCCTTCGGACACCAGCCGGAAGACGTGCAGAACCTTGGCGTCGGGGCAGACGGCGCGGAAGGTTTGGGTCATGGCGTCGGCCATGTCAGCGGTTCCGTCCGGTAGAGAAGCGCACGGCCTCTTCGGCGGCGCGGATGACGGCGCGGGCTTTGTTCCAGCATTCCTGGTGTTCGGATTCGGGAACCGAATCGGCGACGATGCCGGCTCCGGCCTGCACGGTGATGACGCCGTCCTTGACCAGGGCGGTGCGCAGCGCGATGCAGGTGTCCAACGAACCGTTGGCGGCGAAATAGCCGATGCAGCCGGCATAGAAGCTGCGGCGCTCCGGTTCCAGTTCGTCGATGATCTCCATGGCCCGCACCTTGGGCGCGCCCGACACGGTCCCGGCGGGAAAACCGGCGAACAGGGCGTCCATGGCGTCGTGATGTTTGGTGTCCAGCTTGCCTTCCACGTTCGAGACGATGTGCATGACGTGGGAGTAAAGCTCGATGATCATCTTTTCGGTAACGGTGACCGTGCCGATTTCGGCCACCCGGCCGACATCGTTGCGGCCCAGGTCGAGCAGCATCAGGTGCTCGGCCAATTCCTTGGGGTCGGCCAGCAGGTCGGCGGCCAAAGCCTTGTCCTCGGCTTCGTTGGCGCCGCGCTTGCGGGTTCCGGCGATGGGGCGGATGGTGACGGTGCCGTCGCGCAGGCGCACCAGGATTTCCGGGCTCGATCCCACCAGAGAGAAGCCGGAGAAGTCCAGGAAGAACAGGAACGGCGACGGGTTGGTGCGGCGCAAAGCCCGGTAGAGCGCGAACGGAGGCAGTTTGAAGGGCATGGACAGGCGCTGGCTCAGCACCACCTGGAAGATGTCGCCGGCCAGGATGTATTCCTTGGCCTTGGCGACCATGTCCTTGAACTGCTCGGGCGTCATGTTGGCCGTGGCTTCGGGCATGTCCAGTTCGGCGTCCGAGGCGTTGCGGCCATAGGGCAGGGGACGCTCGAAATCGGCCACCACGTCGGCCAGACGTTCCTGGGCCTGGGCATAGGCGGCGCGGGCGGAGACGCCTTCGGCGGGACGCACGGGGGTGACGATGGTCACCTTGTCGTTGACGTTGTCGAAGATGGCCATGATGGTCGGGCGCACGAAGACGCCGTCGGGAATGCCCAGATTGTCCGGATTGTTGTCGGGCAGGCGCTCGACCAGGCGGATGGTGTCATAGCCCATGTATCCCACTAGGCCGGCGGCCATGGGGGGCAGATGCTCGGGCAGCTCCAGGCGGGTTTCGTCGACCACGGCGCGCAGGCTGGCCAAGGCGCCCTTTTCAACGGCGATCGGACAGGGAGCGAAGGCGTTGGGATCGAAGCGGGCCTGACGGTTGATTTCGGCAAAATTGCCGTGGCAGCGCCAGATCAGGTCGGGCTTCAGGCCGATGAAGGAATAGCGTCCGCGAATGGCCCCGCCTTCCACAGATTCCAGCAGGAAGCTGTTGGGTCGGCCTTCCGCCAGCTTCAGCATGGCCGAGACCGGAGTTTCCAGGTCGGCCACCAGATCGGTCCACACCACCTGGGCCTGTCCGGCTTCGTAGCGGCTGCGGAAGCTGTCGAAATCAAGCGGGGTATTCATGGCTGCGTGCCTTACTTTTCGAACTGGGCGTCGATCAGCGGACGGTTGACCGACACGCCCAGATTCTGGGTCAGAGCCTGTCGGTAGCTGACCATCAGGTCGTTGCCCAGGCTCTTGGTGAACTGCTCGCGGGCGTTCTGGAAGACCAGGGCCTGGGCCTTGGGATCGGCGGGCTGGATGGACTTCAGGCGGGCGGCGATGACGGCTCCCGACGGATCCTCGACCACGACGGCCTGTCCCGGCTGGAGCTTGAAGGCGGCGGCGGGCAGGTTGACCGGCACGCCGGAATCGGGAGCCATGACGCGGCGGAACGGCTGGGTGGCGTCGGCCTTGAACGACCCGGCGACGGCGGCCAGGGGCTCGCCCTTGTTCAGGCGTTCGACGGCGGCTTCGGCCAGCTTGCGGGCGGCGCGCTGCTTTTCCTCGAAAGCCCAGGCGGCGGCGACGCGGTCCTTGATGCGATCCAGCGGGCGCACGGCGGGCAGGGTGACGGTATCGACGCGCACCACGTAATATCCGGCGTCGTTATCCAGCTTCTCGACCGAGCCGGTGGTGCCCTTGTCGGCCTTGAACAGGGCTTCCAGCACGGCGGGGGGCAGGGATTGGGCGGCGGGCTTGCCGTCGGCGCCGTTGTTCTGGGCGTCGATGTCGGTCAGCTTGATCAGCTTCAGGTTCTTCGATCCGGCGGCCTCTTCCAGGCTGGCGCCCGAGCCGAGGGTGTCTTCCAGGTCGGTCGAGACGGGATAAAGCTTGCTTTGGGCTTCGGCCTTGACCAGATCGCGGACGATCAGGTCGCGCACTTCGGCCAGCGACCTGGATTTTCCAGCCTGGACGGCGCTGACCTTGGCCACCTGCCAGCCCAGGGCCGACTGCACCGGACCGGCAAGGCCGGGGGCGGTCAGGGCGAACACCGGCTTGGCCAGTTCGGGCACGGGAATGGTCTTGGGCTCGACGGTGCCCATGTCGACGGCTTCGCTGCCCTCGGCCTTGGCTTCGGCGGCGAAATCCTTGCCGCCCGCGACGGCGGCGGCGAAGGCTTTGGCTTTGGCCTCGTCGGCGAAGCTGGCGACGGCAATGGTGCGCTTCTCGGGCTGGACGAATTCGGCCTGACGGGCCTGATAGGCTTTCTCGACGTCGGCGTCCGACGGCTTGATGTCGGCGGCGTAATCTTCGGGGCGCAGAATCACGGCAACGCCCGAGCGCAGTTCGGGGGCCATGAATTCGGCTTGGTGGCCATCGTAATAGGTCTTCAGCAGGGCGTCGTCGGCCTTGGCCGGCTCGGGCATTTTTTCGGCCGGGAAGGTGACGGTTTCGGCCACCCGCTGTTCGTAGGCGTAACGGAACAAGGCCTCGACGGACGAACTGGGCGCGGCCAGACCGCCCTCGACCGAGGCCAGCAGGCCGTCGCGCAGGATGTTGCCGCGCTCTTCGGCCAGGAACATGGCTTCGGTCAGACCGGCGCGCGACAGGGCGAACTGATAGCGCTGCTTGTCGAACTTGCCCTCGGCGTTCTTGAAGGCCGGCTCGTTGTAGATGATCTGGCGCAGGGTATCGTCGGCGACGGTCATCTTCAGGCGCGAGGCTTCCTGATCCAACAGGCCACGGCTGACCATCTGCTGGATGGTGTTGTCCAGCACGCCCATCTGGCGGATCTGCTCCATGCTGATCTTGCCTTTGGACATGTTGACGATCTGCTCGGCCTGACGGCGGAATTCCTCGATCACCTGACGGGCGCCGATTTCGGCGTGACCGACGGTGATGGCGGGCTGGCTTTCGGCGCGCAGGCGGACGACGTCGCCGATCCCCCAAATCCCAAAGCTGAGAATCAGCAACACGAACAGGATCTTGATGATCCAATGCTGGGAATGCTTGCGGAAGGTGTCGAGCATGTCACGTCTTGTCTAAAGTGCGGCCAAAAGCGGCGAGGCCGGCATCATAGAAGCGGCGCGAGGGCTGGGCAACTCGGAAAACGGAGCCGGCGTCGGCGGCCGGTATTCCCCCAGACCGCGTTTCAGGCCGGCCTGCTTTTCGAGCCAGTTTGCTTTTCGAGCCAGTTTGCTTTTCGAGCCAGTCTGCTTTTCAAGCCAGTCTGCTTTTCAAGATTGCGGGGCTGTGCTACACCCGCGCCATCGAAATTTTCCTGTGGGAGGTTCTGAATCATGGCGCGTCGTCCCTTGATTGCCGGCAATTGGAAGATGAACGGCCTGAAGGCCGATGGCGTGGCTCTGGCCAAGGGCGTCGCCGCCAAGATCGCCGAAGCCGCTCCCCGTTGCGACATGCTGGTCTGTCCGCCCGCCACCCTGATCGACGCCGTGGCCCAGGCCGCGGCCGGTTCGGCCCTGGCCGTCGGCGGGCAGGACTGCCACGCCGACAAGTCGGGCGCCCATACCGGCGACACCGCCGCCGTGGCTTTGAAGGATCTGGGGGCGGCCTATGTGATCGTCGGCCATTCCGAGCGCCGCGCCGATCACGGTGAAAGCGACGAGATCGTCCGCGCCAAGGCCGCCGCCGCCCACGCCGCCGGTCTGGTGGCCATCATCTGCATCGGCGAAACCGAAACGGAACGCGACGCCGGACTGACCATCAAAGTGGTGGGCGAGCAGTTCCTGGGCTCGATTCCGGAAGGCGCCACGGCCGCCAACACCGTCATCGCCTACGAGCCCGTCTGGGCCATCGGCACCGGCCGCACTCCCAGCATCGCCGACGTCGCCGAAGTGCACGGCGCCATCCGTTCGCTGGCCGTCGATACCCTGGGCGCCGAAATCGCCGGCGGATTGAAGATTCTCTACGGCGGTTCCATGAAACCCTCCAACGCCAAGGAACTGTTGGCTTTGGAGGATGTGGACGGCGGCCTGATCGGCGGCGCCAGCCTCAAGGTCGAAGATTTTTGGGCCATCGCGCAAAGTTGCCCCTAGCCATTGTGGTATCCGGCGAATTATAAAGCGCCAACGAGATCGCTCCGCCGTCTCCTCCGACAGGGGGTGGACGGCGGAGCCCAGCTTTTTTGGTGTGATCCATGATCAACGTGTTGCTTGTCATTCATCTCCTGATCGCCATCGCCATGGTGGGGGTCATTCTGCTGCAGCGGAGCGAGGGCGGAGCCCTGGGCATCGGCGGCAGCGGCGGCGGACTGATGACCGGCCGCGCCGCGGGCAATCTTCTGACCCGTACCACCGCCATCTTGGCGACCGGCTTCTTTCTGACCAGCCTGGCCCTGGCCCTGCTGGCCAACCACCGCGGCCAGCCGTCTTCGATCGTCGATCAGGCGCCGGCGCAGTCCGAGCAGCCGGCGGCTCCCGCCGCTCCGGCGGCCCCGGCGGCGCCCCTTAGCCGGTAAGTCCGGCTCATCCCGCAGAGGCGGCGACCTTCGCCGCCTCTCTTTTTTGTGCAATTCCCGTCTGCCACCCCTTGGGCGGTGGCGACCCTTAGTGTATGGTTGCGGTCCATGACGCGATTTATCTTCATTACCGGCGGCGTGGTTTCCTCGCTGGGCAAGGGGCTGGCTTCCGCCGCCCTGGCTTCGGTCCTTCAGACCCGCGGTTTCAAGGTCCGCCTGCGCAAGCTGGACCCTTATCTCAATGTCGATCCGGGCACCATGAGCCCTTATCAGCACGGCGAGGTCTACGTGACCGACGACGGCGCCGAAACCGACCTTGACCTGGGCCATTACGAACGCTTCACCGGCGTTCCCTCGCGCCGTTCCGACAACATCACCACCGGGCGCATCTATTCCAACGTCATCGCCAAGGAACGCCGCGGCGATTATCTGGGCGCCACCGTGCAGGTGATTCCCCACGTTACCGACGCCATCAAGGAATTCATCAAGTCGGATCTGACCGACGAGGATTTCGTGCTGTGCGAGATCGGCGGCACCGTCGGCGACATCGAAAGCACGCCGTTCCTGGAAGCCATCCGCCAGCTCGGCAACGAGCTGGGGCGCGAGCACACGATGTTCGTGCACCTGACCCTGCTGCCCTATATTCCGTCGGCCGGCGAGCTGAAGACCAAGCCGACCCAGCATTCCGTCAAGGAGCTGTTGTCGGTGGGCATTCAGCCCGACATGCTGATGTGCCGTTCCGACCGCGACATTCCCGAAGGCGAGCGCCGCAAGATCGCCTTGTTCTGCAACGTGCGCGAAGAGGCGGTGATTCCGGCCCTGGACGTGGACACCATCTATCAGGTGCCGATCAGCTATCACGAACAGGGATTGGACGCCCAGGTCTGCAAGCATTTCGGCCTGTCCGACGCGCCCCAGCCCAACCTGACCCGCTGGCAGAACATCGTCAGCCGCATCCGTTATCCGGAAGGCGAAGTCCGTATCGCCGTGGTCGGCAAATACACCAGCCTGCTGGACAGCTACAAGTCGCTGGCCGAGGCTCTGCATCACGGCGGCATCGCCAACAACGTCAAGGTCAACCTGGACTGGCTGGACAGCCAGATCTTCGAATCCGAGGACGCCATCCACCATCTGGAGGACGTGCACGGCATTCTGGTGCCCGGCGGTTTCGGCGAGCGCGGCGTGTCGGGCAAGATCGAGGCGGTGCGTTTCGCCCGCGAACATCGCGTGCCCTATTTCGGCATCTGTTTCGGCATGCAGATGGCGGTCATCGAGGCCGCCCGCAATCAGGCCGGCCTGCCCAACGCGACTTCGTCGGAATTCGGCCCCTGCGCCGAGCCGGTGGTCGGTCTGATGACCGAATGGACCAGTGGCAATCAGACCGTGCGCCGCACCCATGACGACGATCTGGGCGGCACCATGCGTCTGGGGGCCTACGAGTGCCATTTGCGCGCCGGCACCCGCGTCGCCGACATCTACGGCCAGAAAGTCATCAGCGAACGCCATCGCCACCGCTATGAAGTCAATATCGACTACATGGAACGGCTGGAGAAGTGCGGCCTGCTGTTCTCGGGCATGTCGCCGGACGGCGTTCTGCCGGAAATCGTCGAGCGTCCGGACCATCCCTGGTTCATCGGCGTGCAGTTCCATCCGGAGCTGAAGTCGAAGCCGTTCGATCCGCACCCGCTGTTCACCTCGTTCATCCAGGCCGCCGTCACCCAGTCGCGTCTGGTCTGAGGATTCCCGCATGAGCAACGCCGTTACGCACCGGCACATCTCCCTGGGATCGGTCACCATCGGCAACGATCTGCCGTTGGTGCTGATCTCCGGCCCGTGCCAGATGGAAAGCCGCGATCACGCTCTGGAAAGCGCTTTGGCGCTGAAGGAAATGTGCGACAAGGCCGGAATCGGGCTGGTCTTCAAGACCTCGTTCGACAAGGCCAACCGCACCAGCATCGCCACCCAGCGCGGCATGGGGCTGGACGGAGCCTTGCCCGTCTTCGCCGAAATCCGCGAGAAGCTGGGCATTCCCGTGCTGACCGACGTGCATCTGCCGGAACAATGCGCTCTCGTCGCCGAAGTGGTCGACGTGCTGCAGATTCCGGCCTTCCTCTGCCGCCAGACCGATCTGCTGCTGGCCGCCGGCGCCACCGGACGGGCCATCAACGTCAAGAAGGGACAGTTCCTGGCTCCGTGGGACATGGCCAACGTCGCCAAGAAGATCGAAAGCACCGGCAATCCCAACGTCATGCTGTGCGACCGTGGCACCAGCTTCGGCTACAACACCCTGATTTCCGACATGCGCGGTTTGCCGGTCATGGCCCGTACCGGCTGTCCGGTGGTGTTCGACGCTACCCATTCGGTGCAGCAGCCCGGCGGGCAGGGGACGACCTCGGGCGGCCAGCGTGAGTTTGCGCCGGTGCTGGCCCGCGCCGCCGTCGCGGTGGGCGTCGCCGCCGTCTTCGCCGAAGCTCATGAATGTCCGGACAAGGCGCCCAGCGATGGGCCGAACATGATCCCCTTGTCCCAGATGCCGGCCTTCATCGAAACCCTGATGGCTTTCGACAAGCTGGCGAAATCGAATCCCGTAAGCATCGCTTGATAATATCCAAATAGGAGGAGTGGGGCAGATGACCGCGATTACCGATATCCATGCTCGCGAAATTCTCGATTCGCGTGGCAATCCCACCGTCGAAGTTGACGTCATCCTGGAATCCGGCGCGTTTGGCCGGGCCGCCGTTCCTTCGGGCGCCTCGACCGGCGCTCACGAAGCGGTCGAGCTGCGCGACGGCGACAAGGGCCGTTATGGCGGCAAGGGCGTGCTGAAGGCCGTCGAGTCCGTCAACGGCGAGATTTACGACGCCCTGGCCGGTATGGACGCCGACGAGCAACTGATCGTCGACCGCACCATGATCGAGCTGGACGGCACCCCCAACAAGGGCCGGCTGGGCGCCAACGCCATTCTCGGTGTTTCCCTGGCCGTGGCCAAGGCCGCCGCCGAGGAAGCCGGTCTGCCGCTCTACCGTTATGTTGGCGGCACCTTCGCCCGCACCCTGCCGGTGCCGATGATGAACATCATCAACGGCGGCGCCCACGCCGACAATCCCATCGACATTCAGGAATTCATGATCCAGCCGGTTTCGGCCGCGTCGGTGGCCGAAGGCATCCGCATGGGCGCCGAGGTGTTCCATGCCCTGAAGAAGGCCCTGAAGGACGCCGGCCACAACACCAACGTCGGTGACGAAGGCGGTTTCGCTCCCAATTTGAAGAGTGCCGAGACCGCCCTGGAATTCATCATGAAGGCCATCGAGGCCGCCGGCTTCAAGCCCGGCGACGACATCACCCTGGCCCTGGACTCGGCTTCGTCGGAATTCTTCAAGGACGGCAAGTACGTCATGGCCGGCGAGAAGAAGACCCTCGATAGCAAGGGCATGGTGAAGTACTACAGTAAGCTGGTCGCCAACTTCCCCATCGTTTCCATCGAAGACGGCATGTCCGAGGACGACTGGGAAGGCTGGAAGCTGCTGTCCGACGCTCTGGGCAACAAGATTCAGCTGGTGGGCGACGACCTGTTCGTCACCAATCCGAAGCGTCTGGCCAAGGGCATCGAGAAGGGTATCGCCAACTCGATCCTGGTGAAGGTCAACCAGATCGGCAGCTTGTCCGAGACCCTGGAAGCCGTCGAGATGGCGCATAAGGCCGGCTATACCGCCGTCATGTCGCACCGTTCGGGCGAGACCGAGGACAGCACCATCGCCGACCTGGCCGTCGCCACCAACTGCGGCCAGATCAAGACCGGCTCCATGTCGCGTTCCGACCGTATCGCCAAGTACAACCAGCTGATCCGCATCGAGGAAGAACTGGGCCCGGTGGCGCATTACGCCGGTCGCTCGATCATCCGCCGCTGATCGGCGTTCGAACCGACGAGATGAAGGGGGAGCCGCAAGGCTCCCTCTTTTCATTTGGGGCATCTGGCCGCCGATCTTCCGCGGTTATGGTCCCGGCTCATGAACGACTTGTGGCGTATTTGGCAAAAGCCGGCCCTGTCCCCATATAAGGGGCAAAGTCGCTGAGGGGTTTCTTTCCATCATGTCCGAACAGTCCCAGCCCATGAGCAAGGCTCTGACCTTCGCCATGGCCGCCGCCTGCGGTGTCGCCGTCGCCAATATTTATTACTGCCAGCCGATGCTGGGCCTGATGCAGCGGGATTTCGCCGGTGACGCCGATATCGGGCTGGTGCCCACCGCCACCCAGCTGGGCTATGCCCTGGGTCTGTTTCTGCTGGTGCCGCTGGGGGACATCATGGACCGCCGCCGGTTGATCGTCGGCCAGTTCGTGGTTTTGGCCCTGACCCTGGTGGGCAACGCCCTGGCGCCGTCGCCGGCGGGCCTGCTGGCGGCGTCTTTCTGCGTCGGCATGGTGTCCACCGCCGCGCAGCAGATCGTGCCCTTCTCCGCCGCGCTGGCGGCGCCCGAAGCGCGGGGCAAGGTCATCGGCACGGTGATGGGCGGTTTGCTGTGCGGTCTGCTGTTCAGCCGCACCCTGGCCGGATTTGTCGGCACCCACCTGGGCTGGCGGGCGATGTTCTGGCTGGCGGTGCCGTTGTCCCTGGCCACGGCCGGCGTGATGGCGGCGCGTTTGCCTTCCATAAAGTCCGTCTCGGCCAACCGGCTGGGCTATGGCGGCGCTCTGCGGTCATTGCTGCCGCTGTGGCGCGGCGAGCCGGTGCTGCGCCGCGCCACCGTCCTGCAGTCTCTGCTGTTCGCCACCTTTACGTCGTTTTGGGCCATCCTGGCCTTTCACCTGCAGGAACCGCATTTCCACTTGGGCGCGGATGTCGCCGGCCTGTTCGGCGTGGTCGGAGCCGTCGGGGTGTTCGCGGCTCCTCTTGCCGGACGTCTGGCCGACCGCCGGGGGCCGGGGCAGGTGATTCTGCTGGGGGTGGTTTTGTGTTTGGCGTCGTGGCTGATCTTCGGGCTGTGGGATACCTTGCCGGGGCTGGTGCTGGCGGTCGTGCTGCTGGATTTCGCCATTCAGAGCGTTCTGGTGTCCAACCAGCATCGGGTCTACGCCTTACGTCCCGAGGCGCGCAGCCGCCTGAACACCATCTTCATGACCGGCATGTTCATTGGCGGCGGTTTAGGCTCGGCGGGGGCGACGGTGGTGTGGAGCCATGCCGGATGGCTGGGCGTCTGCGCCTATTGCGGTTTGCTGGCCCTGGGAGGAATGGTTGTGCATTTGTGGCCGGGCAACAAAGCTAGGGAACACAAAATATAGGGGGTGAGGGGCATTTGCGGTCATATCTTGTGGATTGGACCCTTTCTGTTCTTCTTGGGGACTCCTATGGTGGAACTGTCGCCGGAAATGTGACTCCTTTGACTCTCAAGTGATGGTCGTCACAGTGGGGCGGACTCTCAGGTCTGCCATGCGTTTTGGGGGCAAAAATAATTTGCGAATACTTATTGACGCCGGGAATCGGAGTGTGATTCCATGCGGCCATGTTGATCGCCAAGGAAATCCGCCGTCGCGTCCGCCACATCGTTGGTCCCTTTCTGGGGCTGACCCTGGTGGTTTATTTCGCCTACCATACGGTGCAGGGCGATCGCGGTCTGATGGCGTGGTGGCAATTGAACCAGGATATCAAGCAAGCCGAGGAAACTCTGGCCCAGCTTGAAGACAGTCGGGCGACCCTGGATCGCCGCGCCGTCCTGCTGCGCCCCGATCATTTGGACCCGGACATGCTGGAAGAGCGTGCCCGCGTGATGCTCAACATGGGGCATGACGACGAGATCGTGGTTCTGCGCGGCAAGAAGTAAGTCTTTCGGCAATACTTCTCTTAATCAGTTATTTACTATTCGAGACGGTCCGTCGCAGGAACGCTTCGGTATGCTGCGCACGATGGCGTGGTGGAACGGCAGCACCGCCGTCAGGTAAATCCGTCCCAGCAGCGAATTGAGACGCGCCAGGGTCCGTCGGTGCGGGTTTCCCCGTCGGCTGTCCAACACCCTGATATGGATGCGGAAGTCCTGATGCCGGTCATCCTGGCCCAGCACGATCTCGCGGCCGCCACAGGCCAAAACGGGGAAGGCGCCCATCTCCGCCTCGATCAATTCCAGGCGTCGTGCGGCGGCGTGGCGCAAGCTCATCAGGGTGTTCGCCCAGGACGGTGTGCCTGCGAACAGTGGTCGCTGACATGCCGCGCCGTAAGGCGGCCTGGCAAAGTGATTTCTCGGACGTCGATGAAATCCAAGCCAGAAAATCCAGACCGGGCAGAATTTCCCGGTGGCTGGCGAGGGGCGCGTTCGTGAAAAAAATCCCGCGACGGCTTTCGGGGCGATCGCTTCGGTCCGCCCGCCCTTGGAAATTCCGTTGTCGCCTCCTATGTCCATGAAGGCAAACGGATTCAGCCGCATACGGGGGTGCCCATCCGCCATTTCGCAGCATATCCACAATTAACCATTATTCAGTTAATTGTCATTTGTGCATTGCAATACAACGCTTTACCGCTGCCGACAACGCTTGCGCGAAGCCTTAAAATTCGATATCAGCGCAACAGCAAGACACTCTGGGAGGATGAAGAATGGCCACCACCAGGCGCCGGACCAAGGCCGAAGAACCGGCCGTAAGCGATGCCGAGCTGATCGGCTATTACCGTGACATGCTGCTGATCCGCCGCTTCGAGGAGAAGGCCGGCCAGCTTTACGGCATGGGTCTGATCAACGGTTTCTGCCACCTCTACATCGGCCAGGAGGCCGTGGTGGTGGGCATGCAGTCGGCCATCAGCAACCAGCGCGATTCGGTGATCACCAGCTACCGCGACCACGGCCACATGCTGGCCTGCGGCATGGACGCCAAGGGCGTCATGGCCGAATTGACGGGGCGCGCCGGTGGTTATTCCAAGGGCAAGGGCGGTTCGATGCACATGTTCAGCCGCGAGAAGAAATTCTACGGCGGCCACGGCATCGTCGGCGCCCAGGTGCCGCTGGGCACCGGTTTGGCTTTCGCCCACAAATACAACAAGGACGGCGGCGTCTGCCTGTGCTATCTGGGCGACGGCGCCGTTAACCAGGGTCAGGTTTACGAAAGCTTCAACATGGCCGGGCTTTGGGATCTGCCCGTGATCTATGTGATCGAGAACAATAAATACGCCATGGGCACCTCCATCGAGCGTTCGTCCGCCGGCACCGAGCTGTGCCGCCGCGGCGTGGCCTACAACATTCCCGGCTTCGCCGTCGATGGCATGGACGTTCTGGCGGTCAAGGCCGCCGGCGAGGAGGCCGTGGCCCGCGCCCGCGCCGGCAAGGGGCCGACCATCCTGGAGATGAAGACCTATCGCTATCGCGGCCATTCCATGTCCGATCCCGCCAAGTACCGCACCAAGGAGGAGGTCGCCAAGATGCGCGAGCAGCACGACCCCATCGACCAGTTGCGCAAGAAGCTGGTGGATGAGGGTAAGCTGACCGAGGACGCGCTGAAGGAGATCGACCGCGAGGTCAAGGCCATCGTCACCGAATCCGCCGACTTCGCCACCACCAGTCCCGAGCCGGATCCGTCCGAGCTGTGGACCGACGTGCTGATCGACGCCTGAGCGGGAGAACAAGACAATGCCGATTCAAATTCTGATGCCCGCCCTGTCGCCGACCATGACCGAGGGCAAGCTGGCCCGTTGGCTGAAGGCCGAGGGCGATACCGTCAAGTCCGGCGACGTGCTGGCCGAGATCGAGACCGACAAGGCCACCATGGAACTGGAAGCCGTCGAGGAAGGCACGATCGGGAAAATCCTGATTACCGGCGGCACCGAGGGCGTGGCCGTCAACACCCCCATCGCCCTGCTGCTGGAAGACGGCGAAAGCCGTGACGCCCTGCAGGCGGCCATGGACCATCCCATCGCCAAGTCCGTGCCGGTCAACCACGATCATAGTGCCCCGACGCCGCAAAGCCTGTGCGCGCCCGAGCCGGTGGTCGTTCCCGAGGAAAAGGTCTATTCCAAGACCATCCGCCAGACCGTGCGAGAAGCCCTGCGCGACGCCATGGCCGAAGAAATGCGCCATGATCCGGCGGTGTTCCTGATGGGTGAGGAAGTCGGCCAATACCAGGGCGCCTATAAGGTCAGCCAAGGGCTGCTGGATGAATTCGGCGCCGACCGCGTCATCGACACCCCCATTACCGAGATGGGCTTCGCCGGCTTGGGCGTCGGTGCCGCCTATGGCGGGCTGAAGCCGATCGTCGAATTCATGACCTTCAATTTCTCGATGCAGGCCATCGACCACATCATCAATTCGGCGGCCAAGACCCTGTATATGGGCGGCGGCCAGCTTTCCAGCAGCATCGTTTTCCGCGGCCCCAACGGCGTGGCGTCGCGTGTCGGCGCCCAGCATAGCCAGTGCTATGCTTCCTGGTACGCCCATTGCCCCGGTCTGAAGGTGGTGGCGCCTTACTCCGCCGCCGACGCCAAGGGGCTGCTGAAAGCCGCCATCCGCGATCCCAATCCGGTGGTGGTGCTGGAAAATGAACTGCTCTACGGTCAGAGCTTCGATGTGCCCGATGACCCGGATTTCATCATCCCCATCGGCAAGGCCAAGATCGAGCGGACAGGTTCCTCCGTCACCATCACGGCTTTCTCGCGCATGGTCGGTCTGGCCCTGGAGGCGGCGGAAGTGCTGGCCAAGGACGGGATCGAGCTGGAGGTCATCAACCTGCGCAGTATCCGTCCTCTCGACGTTCACACCATCGTCGAATCGGTCAAGAAGACCAACCGCCTGGTGACTCTGGAGGAAGGTTGGCCGTATGCCGGCATCGGTTCGGAAATCGCCTCGGTGATCAACGAGCATGCGTTCGACTGGCTGGACGCTCCCGTCACCCGTGTTTGCGGCAAGGACGTGCCCATGCCCTATGCCGCCAATCTGGAGCGACTGTCGCTGCCCCAGATCGACGACGTGGTGGCCGCCGTCAAAGCCGTTTGCTATCGCTAAGGAGGGCTGAGGTATGCCTATCAACATCCTGATGCCCGCCCTGTCGCCGACCATGACCGAGGGCACCCTGGCGCGTTGGCTGAAGAACGAAGGCGACGCCGTCAAGTCCGGCGACGTCATCGCCGAGATCGAAACTGACAAGGCGACCATGGAGTTCGAGGCCATCGACGAAGGTACCCTGGCTAAAATCCTGGTGCCCGCCGGGACTTCGGGCGTGGCCGTCAACACCCTGATCGGCGTGATCCTGGAAGAGGGCGAGGACGCCTCGGCGATTTCCGCCGCCGCTCCCGCCGCCAAACCGGCCGCTGCTCCGGCCGCGGCTCCGGCTCCGGCAGTTTCCACTCCCGTGGCCGCCGTCCCTATTACCGTCCAGGGCGACCGCGTTTTCGCCACCCCTCTGGCCCGGCGCATCGCCAAGGATGCGGGTCTGGACCTGAAGGCCGTGGCCGGTTCTGGCCCCCATGGCCGCATCGTCAAGCACGACGTGGAGGAGGCTTTGGCCTCCGGTCCGGCCAAATCCGCCGCCGTTCCCGCCGCCGTTCCGGCCGCCGCCGCCGCTCCGGCCCCGGCTTTCGGCCCGGCCTATACCGAAGTGCCGCTGACCAGCATGCGCAAGGTCATCGCCCAGCGCCTGACCGAGGCCAAGCAGACCGTTCCGCATTTCTATCTGACCGTCGATTGCCAGCTCGACAAGCTGCTGGCGTTGCGCGCCGATCTGAACGGCCGTTCCGACGATTACAAGCTGTCGGTCAACGATTTCATCATCCGCGCCGTAGCCCTGGCCCTGAAGAAGGTTCCGGCGGCCAACGCCTCGTTCACCGATACCGCCATCCGCCTGTACACGGATGTCGATGTCTCGGTGGCCGTGGCCACGCCGGCCGGTTTGATCACCCCCATCGTCAAACACGCCGACCAAAAGGGTCTGGCCGCCATTTCCGGTGAGATGAAGTCCCTGGCCGCCAAGGCCAAGGACGGCAAGCTCAAGCCCGAGGAATTCCAGGGCGGCACCTTCACCATCTCGAATCTCGGCATGTTCGGCGTCAAGGAGTTCGCCGCCATCATCAATCCGCCCCAGGGCTGCATCCTGGCCGTGGGCGCGGGCGAACAGCGCCCGGTCGTTAAGGACGGCGCGCTTGGCATCGCTACGGTGATGAGCTGCACCCTGTCGGTCGATCACCGCGTGGTGGACGGGGCCGTCGGCGCCGAGTTCCTGGCCGCTTTCAAGAAGCTGGTCGAGGAACCGCTGACGATGCTGTTGTAAGAGACCTTTTCGCACTCACGTGGGCTTTGCCCACACCCGCCAAGGCCAGAGGCCTTGGAACCCATCAGCTGGGGTCCAGGGACTAAGTCCCTGGCGGGGTGCGGGGCGGAGCCCTGCGAATACAAGGAGACGACGTTCATGTCCGATACCAATTTCGACATCGTCATCATCGGCGGCGGCCCCGGCGGTTATGTGGCGGCCATCCGCGCCGCCCAGTTGGGCCTGAAGGCCGCGGTGGTCGAGCGTGAGCATCTGGGCGGCATCTGCCTCAATTGGGGCTGCATCCCCACCAAGGCGCTGCTGCGCTCGGCGGATGTCTACCGCAACTTCAAGCATGCCGCCTCCTACGGTCTGGCGGCCGATAATATCTCCTTCGATCTGGCCAAGATCGTCGCCCGTTCGCGCGGCGTTTCCGCCCAGCTTCAGGCCGGCGTCAAAGGCCTGCTGAAGAAGAACAAGATCGCCGTCTTCGACGGTCTGGGCAAGCTGGCCGGCAAGGGCAAGGTGTCCGTCAGCAAGGACGGCAAGCCTGTCGCCGAACTGGCGGCCAAGCACATCATCCTGGCCACCGGCGCCCGCGCCCGCGTGCTGCCGGGCATGGAGCCCGACGGCAAGCTGGTCTGGACCTACAGGGAAGCCCTGGTGCCCGACGTCACACCCAAGCGCTTGCTGGTGGTCGGCTCGGGGGCTATCGGCATCGAGTTCGCCAGCTTCTTCAACGCCCTGGGGTCCGAGGTGACGGTGGTCGAGGCTCTCGACCGCGTGCTGCCGGTCGAAGATGCCGAAATCTCGGCATTCGCCCACAAAGCCTTTGAAAAGCAGGGCATGAAGATCATCGCCGGGGCGTCGGTCAAGGGCTTCACCAAGACCGCCAGCGACGTCACCGTCAATATCGAAGTCGGCGGCAAGGCCCAGGCCATCACCGTCGATCGCGTCATCATGGCCGTCGGCATCGTCGGCAATGTCGAAAATCTGGGCCTGGAAGGTACCAAGGTACAGATCGACCGCACCCATGTCGTCGTCAATGAATGGCTGGAAACCGGCGAGCCCGGCGTTTACGCCATCGGCGACATCGCCGGCGCCCCGTGGCTTGCCCACAAGGCCAGCCACGAAGGCGTCATCTGCGTCGAGAAGATCGCCGGCGTGAAGGGGGGGCATCCGCTGAACGTCCGCAACATCCCGGGCTGCACCTATTGCCACCCGCAGGTCGCCAGCGTCGGCCTGACCGAAGCCAAGGCCAAGGAAAAAGGCTATGCCGTCAAGGTCGGCCGCTTCCCCTTCATCGGCAACGGCAAAGCCATCGCCCTGGGCGAAACCGAAGGCCTGATCAAGACCGTTTTCGACGCCAAGACCGGAGAATTGCTGGGTGCCCACATGATCGGCGCCGAAGTCACCGAAATGATCCAGGGTTACATGGTCGCCAAAACCCTGGAAACCACCGAAGAAGACCTGATGCACGCCGTCTTCCCGCATCCGACCCTGTCGGAAATGATGCACGAATCCGTGCTCGACGCCTACGGCCGCGCCATCCACTTCTAATCCGTTTCCAAGGCATCCGATCTCCTGCATCGGATAAGCCCCAACTGCCCCTCTCCCGCTTGCGGGGGAGGGGTTTTCTTTTGCCTAATGACTGCGCCCCCCCACTTATGGCTTTAAGAGGCCCAAAGGGCCGTCTTGAACCACGTCCCGATGACCGCAGCTGGGTGCGCCTTCATGGGCTCCACCCAAACCGGCCAAGGCCAGAGGCTTTGAAACCCATCACTTATACCGTCATGGCCGGGCTCGACCCGGCCATGACGAAGGGGAGATGCCGAATGCGATCAGGGATTGAGTTCTGGGTATTGTTTCTTATTGAATTGACGGTAACCCTAGCTGGCTTCTCTCTCGGAAGATATACTAATCTAATTTGGCTTAGTGCAGAGATTTTTTGCGCTTATTTATTAGTATTTATTATCTCATTAAAAATACTTTCTAAGAGAGCGCTTTGGTTAACGCTTTTGGTTCCTGTCGCACTCTTTTATCCTGGAGTGTTTTCTTATCTATATGCTGTCTGCGCCATAGCTAAGAATTGCATGTAGGGTCCAGGGGCCGTGCCCCTGGCGGGGCGCGGGGCAGAGCCCCGCATTCCCCTAGATCATCACCAGAGCCTTCACCCCACGACCGGCAATTCGCTCAGCGCTTTGTCCAGCGACGCCTGATCGAACGGGACGTCCTTCAGCTTGCCGCCGAAGTAGTCGGTATAGGCCTGCATGTCGAAATGGCCGTGGCCGGACAGGCAGAATAGGATGGTTTCGGCCTTGCCCTCGGCCTTGCAGCGCAGGGCCTCGTCGATGGCGGCTTTGACGGCGTGGCTGCTTTCGGGGGCAGGGACGATGCCTTCGGTGCGGGCCAACTGGGCGGCGGCGGCGAAGCATTCGAGCTGGGCGTAGGCGCGGGCTTCGGCGAGGCCGAGTTCGATGACATGGCTGACCATGGGGGCCATGCCGTGGTAGCGCAGGCCACCGGCGTGGAAGCCGGGCGGAATGAAGGTGGAGCCCAGAGTGTGCATCTTGACCAGCGGGGTCAGGTGGCCGGTGTCGCCGAAATCGTAGGCGTACTTGCCTTTGGTCATGGTGGGACAGGAGGCGGGCTCGACGGCGACGATGCGGGCGTTCGAGCGTCCGGCGAGTTTTTCGCGGATATAGGGGAAGGCGATGCCGGCGAAGTTCGAGCCGCCGCCGGCACAGCCGATGACCACGTCGGGCTGGGTGTCGGCCATCTCCAGCTGGAGCATGGCTTCCTCGCCGATGACGGTCTGGTGCAGCAGGACGTGGTTCAGCACCGAGCCCAGGGCGTATTTGGTGTCATCCCGCTGAACGGCCAGTTCGACGGCTTCCGAGATGGCGATGCCCAGCGAACCGCCGCATTCGGGGTCTTTTTCCAGGATGGCGCGGCCCGAGGCGGTGAAGGGCGAGGGGCTGGCGATGCACTTGGCGCCATAGGTTTCCATAAGGGCGCGGCGATAGGGTTTCTGGCCATAGGAAACCTTGACCATGTAGACCTCGACCTCCAGGCCGAACAGCGACCCGGCGAAAGCTAAGGATGATCCCCACTGGCCGGCCCCGGTTTCGGTGGTCAGGCGCTTGACCCCGGCTTCCTTGTTATAGAACGCCTGGGCGACCGAGGTGTTGGGCTTGTGGCTGCCGGCGGGGCTGACGCCTTCATATTTGAAGAATATCTTGGCCGGAGTGCCCAAGGCCTTTTCCAGGCGGCGGGCGCGGATCAGGGGGGCGGGGCGCCACAGCTTGTAGATGTCGCGCACCGGCTCGGGGATGTCGATCCAGCGTTCGGTGGAGACTTCCTGTTCGATCACCGCCATGGGGAAGATGGGCGACAGATCGTCCGGAGTGATCGGCTGCATGGTGCCGGGATGCAGGGGCGGCGGCAACGGCGTCGGCAAATCGGCGGCCAGATTGTACCAGGCCTTCGGGATGCGGGTTTCGTCCAACTGATACTTCACCGTATCGCTCATCATGCTCCCCTTTGTCGTGCTTTCCTGTAAGCGTGCCTGTCGGCGTGAACGTCAGGGGGATAAGCGTAGCGGTTGCCGTGGGCTTGTAAACGACAAAAGCGGCCTGGGACGGGACCGCTTTTTGAAAGGCGCGCAAGGCGGAGGCGAAGGGGGCTTAGGCCCGCTCGGGCAGACCCAGCAATCCGGCGATGTGATCGATAAACCCGAACACGCTGTCGCCGGCATAGTAACGGTCGGCCAGCGAGCGGCGATCAAAGCCCAGTTCCTTGGCCGAGACGCCGTGCAGGCGCTTGAGCTGCGATTCCACATCGCCATGCCACAAGGTAAAGCCGGCATCCTCAAGAGGATAGGTCATGCCATGTACTCCTGAACCACGAAACGCGATATCACCGAGGCGCATCTTGTGCCAAAAAACGGGCCGTATATGCAAGGCTTTCCGATACTTTTCTTTAAACTGTAAAAAATTGGAAAGTCTTGAAAACTAAACGGGTTTTTCCGCGCAATTTTCTTCGCTGCACTGCACACTAAAAGATGCGCCGGTTTGCGGTCCACAGGTGCAAAGGGATGGTGACTGGGCGGAAAGTTTAAACAGTCGCAGGTCAGGCGGGGGGCGGCGGCAGGGTGATACGCATGTCGCTCTTCTCGCCGGTGACGGCGGCGCGGCTCAACAGGCTGTTGACGCTTTCCATGGCGTTGTCGATGGCCCAGCGGATTTGGTCCTCGCCCGGCTTGTTCCCGGCCGCCACGGCTTCCGGCAGGATCTGCTTTTGCAGGAATCCGGCGACGCCGGCGAAGGCCCGGGCGGTGCTTTCCAGGTCGGCGGCGGCGACGTCGAAGGCACCGGCCGTTTCGATGGCCCGGGCAGCCTGTTCCAGCAGGGCCATCATTTCGGCGATGCGCGGATCGGCGCGGTCCGTCTTGCCGGCGACGAAGCGCAGGATGGCGGCGTAAAAGCGATAATCGGACACGATGGCGGGTCCCCCAAATAAAACCGGCGGGATCATGCCCGCCGCGCCGGAGGAATGCCAGCCGGAAAGAACGGGGGAAGGGGGCAAGAACGAGTCGCGGGCCATCGGGCTTCGTGCTATGCCTTGGGAAATTGATCCAAGCGAGTACTCCTTCATGTCGGAACAGCAGTGCGCCCCCAAGGCTCAGCCCAGCATCGTGGACTGGAACCAGATTTTGCGCCCCTATGCCAATCCCACCGCGGCGCGCAGTCTGACGCAGCTGTTGGTGACGTTGGGCTGTCTTGCCGCCGGTTTCGCCGGCATGGTGGTTCTGGACGAATTCGTCGGCTATTGGGCGGCCTTGGCTTTGGCCGTGCCCACCGGCCTATTCATGGTGCGCGTCTTCATCATCCAGCATGATTGCGGGCATTATTCCTTTTTCCGCCAGCGTTGGGCCTGCGACTGGCTGGGCCGGGTTCTCGGTCTGCTGACCCTGACTCCCTACATGTGGTGGAAGCGCGATCACGACTGGCATCACGCCACCTCGGGCGATCTGTCGCGGCGCGGCTACGGCGACATCGACACCCTGACCGTGCGCGAATACAAGGCGCTGCCCGGCTGGCGCCGCTTCGCCTATCGCCTGTACCGCCATCCTCTGGTGTTGCTGGGGGTGGGGCCGTTCTATCAGTTCGTCATCCGTCATCGTCTGCCGGTCGGTCTGCGCAAGGCCGATCGTCTGTCGGCCTGGAGCATTCTGGGCACCAACGTCGCCCTGGTGGGCGTGCTGATCGGGGCCGAGGCCACCTTCGGCCTGTGGAAGGTTTCGTCGTTCTGGCTGCCGGTGGTGCTGGTGGCGGCGACGGCAGGCGTCTGGATGTTCCTGATCCAACATCAGTTCCGCGAAACCTATTGGGCCCAGCATGAGAAATGGGATTTCGCCACCGCCGCTCTGCGGGGCTGTTCCTATTACAAACTGCCGCGCCCCCTGGAGTGGCTGACTGGCTGGATCGGCTACCACCACATCCATCACTTGGCCTCGCGCATTCCCAACTATCATCTGCGCCGCTGTTTCGTGGAAGTTGAGGCCATGCGTCAGGTCAGCGTCATCACCATCCGCGAAAGCTTCAAATGCGCCCGTCTGGCCTTGTGGGATGAAGACAGCCAGCGCCTGTTGACCTTCCGCGAGGCGGCGTGATTTCTGTTGCCGGCATGGCAACAGTGTATTGCAAAATGCTCTGATTGTTCTGAATGGCAACCCCAAGGTATGGTTCTTCCAACGAAACGGAACCGCCCTTGGGGTTTGTTATGAACAGCACCGATATCCGCAGCATCTTCCTGTCCCACGGTTCGCCGCTGTCTTGCTTCGAGGACACTCCGGCCCGCAATTTCATGATCGATTTGGGCAAGAGCCTGGTCAAGCCCAAGGCGGTGATCGCCGTGTCGGCGCATTGGACCACTCGTTCGGTTGCTGTGGGGGCGGCGATTGCGCCGGAAACCATCCACGATTTCTACGGCTTTCCCGATTTTCTCTATCAGAAGCGCTATCCGGCCAAGGGGGCTCCCGATCTGGCGGCCCGCGCCGCCGATCTGCTGGGCGCCGACCTGATCGGGGATCAGGGGCTGGACCACGGCATTTGGACGGTGATGAGCCTGTTGTGGCCCAATGCCGACGTGCCGGTGATTCCCGTCTCGGTGCAGCCCAAGGCCGACCCCGCGCATCACTACGACCTGGGCAAGCGCCTGCGGCCGTTGGTCGAGGACGGCGTTCTGGTCATGGGCACCGGCAGCGCCACCCATAACCTGCGCGCCTACATGTCGCACGGCGGCGGCGGCCCGCAGCCCTGGGCGGCGGCTTTCGCCGACTGGCTGGCCGAAACTTCCGCCGCCGGCGATGTCGAGGCGCTGCTGGATTACCGCGCCCGCGCCCCTTACGCCCGGGAAAACCATCCCACCGACGAGCATCTGCTGCCGTTCTACACCGCCCTGGGCGCGGCGCCGCAAGGCAAGGCCGAGCGCCTGCACGGCAGCATCGAGTACGGCGTCATCTCGATGGACGACTACGGCTTCGCCTGAGGAGGACTTCGCCCTGGCCCGAGCAGATCGCGCGAAACGGCAATATTTCTGTCGTTCTGGGATGAAAAGCTCCTTGTCTGCAAGCGCAAATGGGCTTTTGATGTGGGCCTCCTTCAGCCCAGAGCGAGAGAAATGACCGATTGGAATGATCACTACGCCCAGCGCGCGCAGCGCATGCAGGCGTCTGAAATTCGTGAACTGCTAAAACTCCTCGATCAGCCGGACATCATTTCTTTCGCCGGCGGCATTCCCGACCCGAAGCTGTTCCCGGTTTCGGCCATCGCCGAGGCCACCCAGCGCATTCTGGGCGACGAAGCCAGCGCCGCCGCCGCTCTGCAATATTCGGTGAGCGAGGGCTATCTGCCGCTGCGCCAATGGCTGGCCGACTACATGGCCAAGCTGGGCGTGACCTGCGGCCCGGAAAACATCATCATCACCAACGGTTCGCAGCAGGGCCTGGATTTCATCGGCAAGCTGTTCATTTCGCCGCAGGACAAGGTGCTGGTGGCCTGGCCGACCTATCTGGGCGCCTTGCAGGCCTTCAGCGCCTATGAACCGACCTACGACCTGCTGCCGGGTCTGTCGCCGGACCGCACCGTCGCCAGCTACAAGGCCGGCGCCCAGCGGCCGAAAATCGGCTATGTCATGCCGGACTTTCAGAACCCCACCGGCACCAGTCTGAACCGCGCCGAGCGCATCGCCCTGCTGGACGCCGCCGACGCTTTGAACCTGCCGCTGATCGAAGATTCCGCCTATGAGCATCTGCGCTACGACGGCGAGCGCCCGCCGACGTTGATGGCTCTGGCCGCCGAGCGGGCCGGGGGCGTCAACAACGCCAAGGTGCTCTATTGCGGCACCTTCTCGAAATCGATCGTGCCGTCCCTGCGCATCGGCTGGATCGTCGCCCCCGAGGACGTGGTTCACAAGCTGGTGCTGATCAAGCAGGCCAGCGATCTGCATGTTTCGACCCTGACCCAGATGATGATGCACGAAGTCATCACCCATCTGCCGGCCAGCCACGGCGACATCGTCCGCGAAACCTACAAGACCCGCCGCGACGCCTTGCTGGCCTCGCTGGCCAAGCACATGCCGGAAGGCGTGTCCTGGACCAAGCCGGAAGGCGGCATGTTCGTGTGGATGACCTTGCCCGGGCATATCGACGGCGCCGAGCTGCTGGCCCGCGCCATTAACGAGATCCGCGTCGCCTTCGTGCCCGGTTCGGCCTTCTTCCCCGACCGTTCGGGCCGCAACACCCTGCGTCTCAGCTTTTCGCTGAACGAACCGGCCAAGATCGAGGAAGCGATGAAGCGTCTGGGCGGTTTGCTGCGGACCTACTAAGCGTCCTGAACTTGCTTTTACGGCCCCGGCGGGTTCTTCTCGCCGGGGTTTTTCATTTTCCGAAGCCGTCCCCGTTCGTCTTGACAGCGCCCTGGAACTCCGTCCATTTTACAGATTGATGGTTCCCCGTGCTTCACGGCCGGGGTGAAAATGGGAACGCGGTACGGCTTCGGCCAATTCCGCGGCTGCCCCCGCAACTGTAGGCGGGTAGGGCACAGGCGCATCAGATCGCCACTGGTCGCAATTCCGACGTCCACCGGGGAATTGCGTTACGACCGGGAAGGCTAGCCTCTGCTCCACGATCCGCAAGCCAGGAGACCTGCCATCGCCGTTGCGTGCGCACGCTGACCCGGACGGGGTGTTCCGGGGCCAGGATTCGGTGCGCCGCCTGAAGATGTTTGGGTGGACCTATGCATATTATGGAAGGATATCTCCCGGCCCCGCACGCCTTGGGCTGGTTTATCGCGTCGGCTCCGTTCGTCGTGGCCGGTTCCCTGCGCCTGAAGCGCATCGTCGCCGAACGGCCCGAGGCCAAGATGACCCTGGCGGCGTCCGGCGCTTTCACCTTCGTTCTTTCGGCCCTGAAGATGCCCAGCGTCACCGGGTCGTGCTCGCACCCCACCGGCACCGGTCTGGGAGCCGTTCTGTTCGGCCCGTCGGTGATGGCGGTGCTGGGCACTATCGTTCTTCTGTTTCAGGCGCTGCTGCTGGCGCATGGCGGTCTGACCACCCTGGGGGCCAACGTCTTTTCCATGGCGATTGTCGGACCATGGGTGAGCTATGGTCTCTATCGCCTTGTTGTCAAAGCGGGTTTATCCACCGCCGTTGCCGTCTTCCTGGCCGCCGCGTTGGGCGATCTGTCGACCTACGCCACCACGGCGGTGCAATTGGCCCTGGCCTATCCCGACGCCGCCACCGGCTTTTGGGGGGCCATGGTCAAGTTCATGGGCATCTACGCCGTCACCCAAATTCCCCTGGCCGTTGCCGAAGGTCTGCTGACCGTGGTGGTGATGAACGCCCTGGCGGCCCGTGCGGTCGAGGTGACGCGATGATCGCCGCCGGCAACAAGAACGGCCTGATGCTGGCCGCCGCCGCCGTGATCATCGCCGCGCCGTTGTTTCTGGTTCACGGCGCCTTTGAGGGCTCGGACGATCAGGGCACCACGGCCATCGAACAAACCGGCTACAAGCCCTGGTTCCAGCCCATCTGGACGCCGCCCAGTCCCGAGATCGAAAGCCTGCTGTTCGCCCTTCAGGCGGCTTTCGGCGCCGGCATTCTCGGCTATGTCATCGGGCGGCGGCATGAATCCGGCCGCAAGGACAAGACCAAGACGGACCATCATGTCACCCGCTGACCGGGTGGCTCATACCAATCGCTGGCGGCGACGTTCTCTTGTGGAAAAGGCGGTTTTGGCCCTGGGCATGCTGGTGCTTGCCGTGGCCTTGCCACCTTTCCCGGCGTCGCCCGTCATCGCGGTGGTCATGGCGGCGGCGGCTCTGATCGGAGCCGCCGTTCCCTTCCGTCTGTGGCTGGCCTGCGCCACGGCCCCCGCCGGCTTCTTGCTGGTTGGAGCCTTTTCCTTGGCTTTCCAATGGGATGGCGGCGGTTTCTCACTTGCGCAGAACGGTTTGCATCTGGCGGCGGGGTTGGCCGCGCGCTCTTTGGCCGGGGTGTGCTGCCTGTTGTTCCTGGCTTTGACCACGCCCACCAGCGACCTGCTGAACGGCCTACGCCGGGCCGGCTTGCCGGCTGAACTGGCCGAGATCGCCTTGCTGATGTACCGCTTCCTGTTCCTGCTGGCCGAGGTGGCTGCGGCCATGGATGCCGCCCAGGCCGCCCGCCTGGGCCATGTGGGCGTCGGGCGGCGGTTGCGGTCCCTGGGGCTGCTGATCGCCAACCTGCTGCCCCGCGCCCTGGATCGGGCAAGGCGGCTGGAGATCGGCTTGGCCGCCCGCGGCTGGACCGGAGAGCTGCGGGTCTTGAGCCCGAAGGCCGCGCCGTCCTTGCCCGTCTTGGCGGCGATCGGCGCGATGGAAGGCGGCGTCTTGTTGCTGGGGGTGCTGGTATGACCGCCCTGCTGGAGGCCAAAAGCCTGCATCACGCCTATCCCGGCGGAGTTCCGGCGCTACAAGGGCTGGACCTGTCCATCGCCCAGGGGCGCAAACTGGCCATTCTCGGCGCCAACGGCGCCGGCAAGACGACGCTGCTGCTGCATCTTAACGGCAGTCTCAGGCCGTCGGCGGGAGACATCCTGCTGGACGGCCAGCCGGTATCCTACGGCCGGGCCGCCCTGGCCGCATGGCGCCGCCGGATCGGGCTGGTGCTGCAAGAGGCCGACGACCAGCTGTTCGCCGCCTCGGTGGCGGAGGATGTCTCGTTCGGCCCCCTCAATCTCGGTCTGTCCGAGGAAGAGGCCGCCGAGCGCGTCGCCGAAGCCCTGGAGGCCCTGCGCATCGGCGATCTGGCGGATCGGGCCACCCATATGCTGTCCTTCGGCCAGAAGAAGCGGGCGGCCATCGCCGGAGCCGTGGCCATGCGCCCGGAAATCCTGCTGCTGGACGAACCTTCGGCCGGACTGGACAGCCATTCCACCGTCCATTTGCTGTCGGTTCTGAACAAGCTGGCGGCGGCGGGAACCACCCTGGTTTTCACTACCCATGACGTCGATCTGGCCTATGGCTTCGCCGACGATATCGCCTTGTTCGACCAGGGCAGGGTGCTGGCGCAAGGGCGGGCGGAAACCATCCTGTCCGACGACGCCCTGCTGAAGCAGGCCCGCCTCAAGCCGCCCTTCATCCTGGAGCTTGGGCTTCAGGCCAGGCGGCTGGGCCTGTTGGCCGACGCCGATCCTCTGCCCCGCAGCCGGGCCGAGGCTTTGGAACTGCTGGAGGCTTTAAAGGCCTGACGGATCACGCAAAGTCAGGCTAAACTCGGCCCATGGAATGGACGGACCAGGGCATCATCCTCTCGGTGCGCCGCCACGGAGAATCCGCGGCGGTGCTTTCCCTGCTGACCCGCGACCACGGCCGTCATGCCGGTCTGGTCAAGGGCGGCGCGGGGAAAAGCGCTAGGGGGTCGTTGCAGCCCGGCAACCGCATTCAAGCCATCTCGAAGGCCCGCCTGCACGACCATCTGGGGCAGATCGCCTGGGAACAGGCCGAAGCCTCGGGCACCCGCTGGCTCGACGACCCCGCCCGGCTGGCCGCCGTGACGTCCGCTTGCGCTTTGTGCGACGCCGTTTTTCCCGAGCGCGATCCTCATCCGCAAGCCTTCGACGGCCTGCGGGCCCTGCTTTCGGCGTTACATGAGAAAGAGTTCTCAAGTATTTATATTTATTGGGAAATAGGATTGTTGAGCGAGCTCGGATTCGGCCTCGATCTAAGCCAATGCGCCGCCGGGGGATCGGGTCAATTGGCCTATGTCTCCCCCAAAACCGGCCGGGCGGTCAGTGCCGAAGCGGGAGAGGCTTACAAGGATAAACTGCTGCCGCTGCCCCGCTTCCTGCTGACCAGGGAAGCGGGCAGCCCAGCCGAAATCAAAGCCGCCCTGGCGCTGACCGGCTTCTTCCTCGACCGGCTGATATTGGGACCGATGGGAAAGCGCCTGCCCGAAGGGCGGGGGCGTCTCTGTCCCTGACGCAAACCCATGGGCTGCCGCCCAAACCCGCTTGGGGCCGCGCCCCAAAGGGCGTTTATGGGGGGCAGTTCGCTTGACCATAGGCGGCGCCACGACGGTGGACGGTCAGTTAGGAAAGATCATGGAGTTCTCGCCACGCCTTCGTGGGGAAATCCTGCGGCCAAGTGGTCGATCAGGGCGCGGACGGCGGGGGGCAGGCCGCGCCGTGTCGTGAAGACCAAATGGACGATCCCCTGAACCCCATGCCATGCGGGCAGCACGTGAACCAACCGCCCGGCCTGCAAGGCGTCGCGGCACACATGATCCGGCAGAATCGCGACCCCCAGACCGCCGATCGCCGCGCTCCGAATGGCGGCCATGTCGGCACAACCCAGTCGCGGTTCAATGCGAACGCTCTGTTTGTGTCCATCATCTGCCTCCAGATTCCATTCCAGACTGTCGGCCGCGTCGTCGGTCGCCAGCGCCGGTAGCTTCGATAACTGCTCGATGTCCGTTATCTGTCTGGCGATCCGAGGGCTGGCGACAAGGATTCGCGTTGATATTCCAAGCGAGCGCATCGTCAAAGCGGCATCGCCGGTGAGTGCTGTTCGGACACGGAGCGCCAGATCGATCTTCTCCTCGATCAGGTCTATTGCCCGATCTGTGGCGACGAGTTGAAGCCGCACTTTCGGGTAGCGGACGAGAAAAGAGGCGATCAAGCCGGAAATCGGCTCGATCATGCCTGTCGGGCAACTGAAACGGATGCGGCCATGCGGCTCGGCCCGCGCCTGCGCGACCAGCGCCTCGGCCTGCTCGGCCTCGGCCAGCATGGCCCGGCATCGCTCGTAGAAGACTTGGCCGGTGTCGGTGACGCGAAAGCGGCGGCTCGACCGCTCGATGAGGCGCAGGCCCAGCCGTTCCTCCAATCCGGCGATGCGGCGGCTGAGTTTGGATTTGGGTTCGCGCAGCGCCCGGCTTGCGGCGGCAAAGCCGCCATGGGCGACCACTTCGGCAAAATAAGCCAGATCATTCAGGTCTGTCCGCATCATCGTTCCTCCTATGGAACGCTGTATAGCAAAATCGCTGACTATTCGCATCATCGTTCCAGGAGCATTTAAGAAGGGCAACGGCATTTCGCCGAAATGCTCAAAGGAGACAGACGATGACGAACAAATTCAGCAACAAGGTCGTGGTGGTGACCGGTGGCACGAGCGGCATCGGCCTTGCGACAGCCAAGGCTTTCGCGGCCGAGGGGGCTTCGGTGTTCGTCACCGGCCGCCGCCAGGGAGCGCTCGATGCGGCGGTCAAGGCGGTTGGCGGGCAGGTGACGGGCGTGCGCGGCGACATGGCGAACCTTGCCGATATCGACCGGCTTTATGACGCCGTCCAGCAAAAGCATGCGCAGATCGACGTGGTTTTCGCCAATGCCGGCGGCGGCGAGTTCGCGCCGCTGGGCGCCATCACCGAAGAGCATTACCAGCGCACCTTCGACTCCAACGTAAAGGGTGTCTTGTTCACCGTGCAGAAGGCGTTGCCGCTGCTGCGCGACGGCGCCTCGGTGATCCTGACCAGTTCGACGACCGGCGTTTCGGGCACGCCCGCTTTCAGCGTTTACTCGGCGACCAAGGCCGCTGTGCGCAACTTTGCCCGCAACTGGATACTCGACCTCAAGGATCGCCACATCCGGGTGAACGCAATCAGCCCTGGAGTGACCGAGACCGCCGGTTTGAACGAGTTGTTCGGCGGCGGCGAGCAGGCCGAAGGCACCAAGGATTACCTTGCCGGCCTGATCCCTGCCGGGCGCATCGGCCAGCCGGAAGAGATCGCCAAGGCGGTGCTATTCCTGGCGTCGGACGAAGCAAGCTTCGTCAACGGCGTCGAACTCTTCGTCGATGGCGGCCAGGTCCAGATCTAGGCCGTCTTCCCCCTACGATCGGGATGGCGTTGCCCTGCCGCATGCCATCCCGACCGGCGTCAGACCATTAAGGCGATGCGTTTATAAGACGATGCGTTCGTGCGCTTACGGCGTGTGAACCGGCTGCCGCTAGCCCATGCGGGCGCGTCTCTGTCCCTGACAGGAAACCCATGGGCTGCCGCCCAAACCCGCTTGGGGCCGCGCCCCAAAGGGCGAATGATTGAATAGGAAGTTTGCGGCCATGACGGGCATTCCGGAGGTCGTGACCGTCTCCAGATAGCCGACCTTGCCTTAATGCACCCGCCATCTTTGATAGGTCGAAGCGTTAGCTCGGAATTCTCAACATAATGAAATTCGGTTATCGTTAACGCTTTGGCGTTCTTGTTTCCTCGTTCCCGCACAGCCCCATGAAGAGCATGCGTGGAAGGACATAAAACGATGCTACTCTCTCGAAACATGTTGCCATTGATTACTATTTCGGCCCTCGGCTTATCATCGTGCGATTTCGTCTATGGATTATCAAATAGTACCCTGCAGGAAGGGGAAGCTGCTGATACCTGCGTTTTCCTAACATTGCAACGGACTCCCGGTGTTAAGGACGTCAAGACAAGGTCTGTGAAAAATACAGCGGTACTTATCGCCGGGAAGGGGCCGATTGATGATAGTATGATTCGATATTACACTTACAACTTAGGGACAGGGTATTCACCTACTATCACGATAGAGGACTATTATGACGGAAAAACGCACTACAGAGACACCATGCTATCTATGAATAAGAAAATTCCACAAGAAGAGATAGATCGTGCTCTACCGATAATGCGTTTGGCAGAAGAGCGGATATCGAAGAAATGTGGAGTAATTTTTGGAAGCGACATTAGGGTTTATAACTAATATTCTCATAGAAGCGTTAGTATAATAGCGTTCAAAATAGTTACGTCTGCGACGGTATTTTCCAAGAATGAACAGATTCAGAGTTAATTTTTGTTCGCCCAAGAGACTGTATCGAACGCCCCCGCATGGGCCCATATGCGACCTGAGGTCTTTCTGCGAATAATATGTCGCCTAGGTCATGTTGACAAAGTGGATTCCCAAACTGGTGCGGACGTGATTCAACACTGGTCTTTGCGGAGACCAGTAGCATGCGTGGCGATCTGACTGAGGAGGAATGGGAGATCATCGGATCTCTGCTTCCTGCCGAGAGGGGGCGGGGTTGTCGCCCATCCCATGACAACCGGCGCTTCATCAATGGCATGCTTTATGTGCTGCGAGTCGGCTGTCCTTGGCGTGATATGCACGAGCGTTACGGCAAGTGGAATTCTGTCTATGTTCGGTTCCGCCGTTGGGCAGAACAAGGCGTTTGGGATGCCCTGCTGGAAACGTTGGTCGATCTCGGTCTGACCGACGACTGGCAGCATATGATCGACAGCACCATTGTCCGAGGACACAGCCAGGCCGCTGGCGCAAAAGGGGGACTCATAAGGAAGGTTTTGGTCGAAGCCGCGGCGGCTTTACGAGCAAAATCCACGCCCGCGCAGACGGTCAGGGGCGCCCTCTTGGCTTCAAGCTAACCGGCGGCGAAGTCTCGGATTATCAGGCGGTCGAAGACCTGATGGCGTTGCCTGTCGCCACTCCGCGCATGCTGCTGGCGGACAAAGGCTACGATGGTGATGCCGTCCGCGAGAGCCTGCTTTTCCATGGCATCCTGCCGGTTATCCCGCCTCGGGCCAATCGCTCCGTCCCGATCGCCTGCAACTTCCAGCGATACAAGGATCGCAACCGCATCGAGCGGATGTTTAACCGCCTCAAGCAGTTCCGCCGCATCGCCACCCGCTACGACAAAACCGCCAGATCCTTCCTGGGGTTCCTGCATCTTGCCGCCGCCAAGCTCTGGCTACCGGCCTTTGTCAACATGACCTAAGCAAGTACCGAGTGGCAGCATCCATTTTCATATTCCGTTCTTACCTCTTCGGCGAGGAATAGAAACGCTGTGACATTCTTCTGGTTACTATTGGCCAGAAGGAGAAAGGCTATGGGACACTCTGAATTTGATCCGGGCACGAGAGACAAGCGGCCGTGGAATGCGGGCCGAAAGATTGGCGCCAAACGCGCGCTGAAGCCGCAGCAGGTATGGGCGATCAGGTTCTGGTTGGATCGAGAGTGTAGGTTGCGCGACCGTGCGATGTTCGATCTAGCGATCAACAGCAAGCTTCGTGGATGCGACATCGTCAAAATAAAGATCGGCGATCTCGTCCGAGGCGGCCAGGTCCGCTCGCGGGCCATCGTCATTCAACAGAAGGCAGGTCGGCCTGTTCAGTTCGAACTTCTCGAACCTGCTCGCAACAGCATCCTCGCATGGCTCGAACGTCGGGGAGGGACGCTTGACGATTTCGTGTTTCCCAGCAGGGTTAATCACGCCAATCACATCAGTACCCGACAGTATGCGCGTCTCGTCGATGAGTGGGTAAGCGGGATCGGTCTGCGTCGGGAAGACTACGGGACGCATTCGCTGCGTCGCACCAAGGCGTCCATTATCTACAAGCAGACGGGCAATCTGCGCGCCGTCCAGATTCTGCTTGGTCACACGAAAATCGAGAGCACCGTCCGTTATCTTGGCGTCGATATAGAGGACGCCCTACTACTCGCCGAAAATACGGAAATTTAACGGTGTAGAGGACTCCTCGGTTTTCATGCCGAGGAGCTTCGCCAGCGCAGGCTCGCCGATGGCGAACGTCGGGTTCGAATAGTCACACTGACTGCCGTGGACTAGGCCGTGAACTCATAAACAGGATTCCCAGCGCAGCCAGTTTGTGATTCACCGTCCTCCTCAGTTTGAGGAGGATGATTGATGACGCGGCGGCGCTACGAGTTGACGGAGCATGAGTGGTCGATCATCCAGCCATTTCTGCCGAACAAGCCGCGTGGTGTACCTCGCGTTGATGATCGGCGGGTGCTGAACGGCATCCTTTGGCGGTTTCGTACGGGCTCGCCCTGGGCGGAAATCCCGGAGCGCTATGGCCCGTCAACGACCTGCTACAATCGCTTCGTCCGTTGGCGCAAGGCAGGTGTCTGGGATCGCCTTTTGGATGAGATTTCCAAGGCCTATGACGGCGACATCGTCATGATCGACTCGACCTGTGTCCGCGTTCACCAGCACGGAGCCACGGGAAAAAAGGGGATGCCGACGATGGCGGCATGGGACGTTCCCGCGGCGGTCTCACCAGCAAAATCCACGCACTCGTCGATGCGGAAGGCCGCCCCGTCGTCCTGCGACTGACCGCTGGACAAGTTCATGACAGCCTCGAAGCCGAGGCGTTACTGGAAGGCGTTCTGGACGAAGGCTCCACCTTGCTGGCCGATAAGGGCTATGACAGCAACGCCATCCGCGAAAAGGCCGAACGGAACAAGGCCTGGGCCAACATCCCGCCGAAAGCCAATCGAAAAGGCAGCTTTGCCTTTTCCCCCTGGGTCTACCGTCAACGAAACTTGGTCGAACGCTTCTTCAACAAGATCAAGCAGTTCAGAGGAATTGCGACCCGATACGACAAGGATCCGAAAAACTACCTCGCCGCCGTCAAACTCGTTGCGGCGAGGCTTTGGTTATGAATCTACGACCTAGATTCGAAGCCCATGCGCGAAACAGTGTCTGCCTCACCCATCCCGTTTCTGAAACCCGTCCGTCCGCTCACGGCTCATACGGGACATCTTTACAGCCCATGGCGGCATTCCTGCCGTGCCGGATCGGCCAAGCCCCCCTTTGAAGCCGCGGCCTTTTCCATTTTTCACACCGCTGGTAGCGTCCCCCGTGTGAACCCGCTATATTTCGCCCGGAAGCTTGTTGAGTAAGCTTGTCATTGGGGAAGGTCATGTCTGAATCCGCGCCTTTGGGCGAGAGTGCCGTCGGTTTGGCCGAGGCGTTGAGCGAGCGTTATCTCGCCTACGCCATGTCGACCATCGTGTCCCGTTCGCTGCCGGATGTGCGCGACGGTTTGAAGCCGGTGCACCGCCGTCTGCTGTTCGCCATGCAGCAATTGAAGCTGGACCCGTCGGGCGGGTTCAAGAAATGCGCCCGCGTGGTCGGCGACGTCATCGGTAAATACCATCCCCACGGCGACGTGGCGGTGTACGACGCCATGGTGCGTCTGGCCCAGGATTTCGCCGTGCGCTATCCCCTGGTGGAAGGCCAGGGCAATTTCGGCAACATCGACGGCGACAACGCTGCCGCCATGCGATACACCGAGGCCAAGCTGACCGAAGTGGCCTCGGCCCTGCTTCAGGGGCTGGACGAGGATTCGGTGGATTTCCGCCCCACCTACGACGGCACCGAGGAAGAGCCGGCGGTGATGCCGGCGGCGTTCCCCAACCTGTTGGCCAATGGTGCCTCGGGCATCGCGGTGGGCATGGCCACCAACATTCCGCCGCACAACGCCGGGGAAATCTGCGACGCCCTGACGCATCTGATCGCCCATCCCGAATGCTCGGTCGACGAACTGGTGACTTTCATCCCCGGCCCGGACTTCCCCACCGGCGGCGTGCTGGTCGAAGGCCGCGAGTCGATTCTGGAGACTTATCGCACCGGGCGCGGCAGCTTCCGCCTGCGCGCCAGTTGGGAGGTGGAGAAGCTCAATCACGGCTTGTACCAGATCGTGTTGACCGAGGTTCCCTATCAGGTCCAGAAGTCGAAGCTGATCGAGAAGATCGCCGAACTGCTGGAAGCCAAGAAGCTGCCGCTGCTGGCCGACGTTCGCGACGAATCCACCCACGAGGTCCGGGTGGTGCTGGAGCCGAAGAACCGCACCGTCGAGGCCGAGATGCTGATGGAGCAGTTGTTCCGCCAGACCGACCTTGAGATTCGCTTCTCGCTGAACATGAACGTTCTCGACGCCGAATCGGTGCCGCGGGTGATGAACCTGAAGGACGTGCTGCGGGCCTTCCTCGATCATCGCCATGTGGTGCTGGTGCGCCGCTCGAATCACCGTCTGGGCAAGATCGAGAAGCGGCTGGAGGTGCTGGAAGGCTATCTGAAGGCCTATCTGAACCTGGACGAGGTGATCCGCATCATCCGCGAGGAGGACGAGCCCAAGGCCTCGCTGATGAAGACCTTCGAGCTGACCGAGAACCAGGCCGAGGCCATTCTCAACATGCGTCTGCGCTCTTTGCGCCGCCTGGAGGAGATGGAGATCAAGGGCGAACACAAGAAATTGTCCGCCGAGCGCAAGGGGCTGAAGGAACTGCTGGCCGACGAGGGCAAGCGCTGGACCGCCATCGCCGCCGAGGTCGCCGAGGTCAAGGCCAAGTTCGGCCAGCCCGACGCCCTGGGCAAGCGCCGCACGGTGCTGGGCGACGCGCCGTCCGCCGTGGTGGTGCCCATCGAAGCCTTCATCGAGCGCGAGGATATCACCGTCATCCTGTCGGAAAAGGGCTGGATCCGCGCGGTGAAGGGGCATGCCGAAACCGCCGACGACCTGAAGTTCAAGGACGGCGACGGGCTGAAGCTCAGCCTGCACGCCAATACGGTGGACAAGCTGCTGATCTTCGCCAGCAACGGCCGCTTCTATACCGTCGGCGGCGACAAGCTGCCGCGCGGCCGCGGCCATGGCGAACCGCTGCGCCTGATGGTCGATCTGCCCAACGACGCCGAGGTGGTGGCGGTATTCCCCTACCGCGCCGGGGAACGTCTGCTGGTGGCGGCCAATTCCGGGCGCGGCTTCCTGGTCAAGACCGACGAGGTGGTGGCCCAGACCCGTGCCGGCAAGCAGATCCTGAACACCGGCGACGGCGAGGTGGCGGCGTTCTGCCTTCCGGTCGAGGGCGATGCCGTGGCGGTGATGGGGCAGAACCGCAAGCTGGTGATCTTCATGGCCGACGAGATTCCCGAAATGACCCGGGGCAGGGGCGTCATCCTGCAGAAGTACCGCGACGGCGGCGCCGCCGACATCAAGGTCTTCACCCTGAAGGACGGCCTAACCTATCGCCAGCGCAATTCCGACAAAACCCGGACCGAACCCAATCTGGTGCTGTGGCTGGGCAAGCGCGCCACCGTCGGCCGCACGCCGCCGCAAGGCTTCAGGCTGGACAATAAATTCTAACGCGGAAAGCGGGGGCGATGCGGCCCCCGCTTTTTTGTGCATAAATAACAAAAATAATATGTATATATAAAATATATAACATTTTAACATTGATATACGTTATTAATTCATTCACAATTCTGCGGTGAATTGATGCCGAGGGACGTTGATGACCATGACCGCGCAACCGTTTCCGCCCGCCATTCCCGGTCTTTCAAGCTTTTTCGGCGACAGCCTGGGGATGGATCTCGAAGGCGCTTTCGGTCAATACGAGGATATGCGGCTGCGCAGCGCCTTTCAGCCGCTGGTGGACGCGCGCAGCTTGAAGCCGGTGGCCTACGAGGCCTTGTTGCGGGTCAACGGCGGCGCCATTCCTCCGTGGGAAGCTTTCGCCCGCCCCAAAAGCGCCGAGGATATCGTCTTTTTCGACCGGCTGTGCCGCAGCCTGCATGCGGTGAATTTCACCCATCAGGCGGGAGAAAGCGACGTTCTCTATCTGAACGTCCACGGCCGGCATCTTCTCAACGTCGACGGTGGCACCCACGGCAGCATCTTCGAGACGCTGTTGAGCTATTGCGGCCTGAAGCCGTCGCAGGTGGTGCTGGAAATCCTGGAATCGCGCATCGACGACATCGACCATCTGGTCGAGGCGGTGGCGGCTTATCAGCAGCGGGGCTATCGGGTGGCCATCGACGATTTCGGCTGCCGCCATTCCAATTTCGACCGGCTGTGGCTGTTGTCGCCCAACATCGTCAAGCTGGACCGCGAACTGATCGTGCAATCGTCGACCAATGCGCGGGCGCGCCTGATTTTGCCCAAGCTGATCGAGATCATTCACGATCTGGGGGCTTTGGTGGTGTGCGAGGGCATTGAGACCGAACAGCAGCATCGGCTGGCCGAAGAGGCCGGAGCCGATCTGCTGCAGGGATTCCTTTTCGCCCGCCCGGCTCCCCGCCTATGGCGGCCGGGCGTCTAGGCGACTTTCAATTCGGATAGGAAGTTGTCCACCTTCCGCGACAGCTGGTCGGCGTTTACCGACAGTTCGCTTGAGGATGAACGGACGTTGTGCGCCGACGAGCCGGTTTCATGGGCGGCCTGGGCGACGGTGCCGATGACGGTGGTGATATTGTGGCTGCTGTTGGCGGCCAGCCCTACCGAGCGGGCGATTTCCTGGGTGGCTGCGCCCTGTTCCTCCACCGCCGAGGCGATGGCCGAGGAAACGCCGTGCAGGCGGTCGATCACCTGGGACACCCGATCCACCGAGGTCATGGCGAGATTGGTGGCCGATTCCACGGCCTGAATGCGCTTGATGATGTTTTCCGTCACCCGGCTGGCCTGGTCGGCCAGGGATTTCACCTCTCCGGCGACGACGGCGAAACCCTTGCCGTGTTCGCCGGCGCGGGCCGATTCGATGGTGGCGTTCAAGGCCAAGAGACGGGTGCGGTTCGAGATGTCGGTGACTTCCCGGGTGGCGGCGGCGATTTCCGAGACGGCCTCCGACAACTGGCTGACCACGGCCCGCACTTGATTGGCGTCTTCGACGGCGTCGCTGGTGGATTGGCGGACGGCGGCGGCCTGGCGGCCGATTTCCTCGATCGAGGCGCTGAGTTCGGTGGTTGCGGCGGCGACCGTTTCCACGTTTTGGCTGGTGGAGGCGGCGTTGGCTGCGACTTCGGTGGTCTGTTCGGCGGTCAGATGGGCGGTTTGGGCCATGGCGTCCGAGATCGCCTGCAATTCAACGGCGGCCGAGGCCACCAACTGGACCATGCCTTTGACGTCCATGTCGAAGCGGTCGGCATGGTTGGACAGGGTTTGCCTGGCCGTTTCCTTAGAGGCTTCGATATAAACCGAAACGCCCAATTCCATGTCGAGAAACACCGCCTTGACCAGAGCCTCGATCTGTTCGGCGGCGCGTTCTGGCCGTTTGCGGTTGGCCTCCATGACAAGGCGGATTAATTGAGTCAGGGCGAAACAATAGCCGCCCATGTACCACTGCGGTTCCAGCCCGATTTTTTCGTGGGTGTGGCCGATACGCTGAACCCTGGCCATATAGGTGTCGTCGAATTTTCCGGAGAAAACGCTCTCGGTCCAATGCTTCAGCTGCATCGACCTGGCATGTTGCTTCGTCTCGGGAGTGAAGAAGGCGGCTAGATGAGGGGTGGCGGCGATTTTGCTGTAAAAGCGGTCTAAAACGCCCTCTACATTGCTGCCTATGCTGTCTAGCGCCTGGGGAAGGATGCGGGTCGTATTTTCATCAATTTCCAGGTATTGCAAGCGATGCTGTATGTCCATGGCATCATCTCCGAATTCCGTTCCGTTGTTTCTGGTGCCTCAAGTTGTTTTCTTCTGAGTTATTTTTGTATTTGTTTAATTTTTTACATTTTGATTCTCTCTAATCCAGAATACATAAATTGTATTTTCCTGCGCACTTATCTTATGTGTTGTTGGTTTGGTTTTTATTATACCGGCCTCATTCATAAGTAGGTGTCTGCCTATACCTAGAGGTAGTCTCGTCTGGACGATAGTTCGTTAATAGGTGGTGTCGATAGGCGATTTGTAATGCGTTTCCCGATTTACCCGCCGGCGGCACCTTCCGGTTTTTTCATGTAAATGAAATATAAGAAAAAATGGTTTTCTCACGAGAACTTGCCAGATTCCTGGGGACTAATGCCGTCGTATGATTTTTTCAGAATTCAGACGGAACCTCGCGCCTATTAAACCGTTGTTAAGCAGCGCCGTTGAGAATGGCTTCAACTGATGCGAAATGGGCGTCCGAGATCGCTTTCAGGCATTGCCTTCGGCTTTGCCGCGTGGCTTTGGGCGTGGCGAAGAAGAGGATTCGGCGATGCTCTGTGAACGGGTTCTGGTGGTCGATGACGACGCCGCCTCGCGGCATGTCCTTAGCCGTTCTCTCGCCAGCGAAGGCTTTTCGGTGATCGAGGCCATCAGCGGCGAGGATTTGCATGACGAATGGCTGTCGGGTCTGTGCGTGGCGATTATCAACGCCAATCGCAAAGGTTCCGACCGCTTCGACATGGTCAAGCGTTTCAGCAGCCGTTGGCCCATGGTTGGGCTGGTGCTACTGATGGATCAGGCTGGTCCGGAAGACCGCGCCCTGGGCTTCGAACTGGGAGCCGACGATTTCATGCAAAAGCCGGTGGATCCCCGCGAGTTGCAGGCCCGCATCCGCTCCTTCATGCGCCGCATGCGCCTGATCAGCGAAGGGCAGTTGCCGGGTCGCGCCCACAACGGCGCCATCGAATTCGGCGGTTGGGCGTTGGATGCCACCACCCATTCGCTGAAGTCCCCCGAGGGAGAAGCGGTCGACCTGACCACCACTGAAACCAATATCCTGACGGTTCTCGCGGGACGTCCCGGCGCGCCGGTCAGCCGACAGGTTCTTTACAAGGCTGTCAGGGGGCGGGAATGGTCGCCGCTGGACCGCAGCCTGGATACCCACGTGGCCAATCTGCGGCGTAAACTGAACCGGCTGGGCGGCGACCGGCTGATCACCACGGTGCACGGCCAAGGATACAGCCTGGCGGCGCACTGACAGCGGCCATCGGGAAAAGCGGAACGGCGGCGATAAGGGGGGCTCAGGCCCCCTTTGCGCTGTCCGGCCTAAGGAGTTTGGGGGCGGAGGGCATAGCCCTGGTTGCGCAAGGTGACGATGGGCACGGGGCCGCCGCCGTCGCGCATCTTGCGGCGCAGGCGGGCGATCAGGGTGTCCACCGTGTGGCCGCTGACTTCGCGTGGGTCGCGGTTGGAGATGACGTCCAACAGAAAATCCCGGTCCACGGGGTGCCCCTTGGCCGCCGCCAGGGCCGCCAGAACGTTGAACTCCCCGGCGGTCAACGGCAGCAGATTGCCCTTGGGCGAGAACAGCTCGCGGCGGATCAGATCGAGGATCCAGCCGTCGAAGGTCAGCAGGGTTTCGGCGGCGTTGTCCTTGCGCCGCCGCAGAACGCTGCGGATGCGGGCCAGCAAGGCGGGCATCATCACCGGCTTGGTGACATAGTCGTCGCCGCCGGCGTCCAGACCGGCGATGACGTCTTCCGGCGTGTCGCGGCTGGTGATGAAAATCAGGCCGCCCCGCTGCCCCAGTCCTTTGCTGCGGGCCAGTTCGATGCCGTCGGCGTCGGGCAGATTGACGTCCAGCAGAATCAGGGCGGGGGTGTCGTCGACCAAGCGGCGTCCCATCTCGGCGGCCGAGCCGGCGGTCAGCACGCGATAGCCTTCAGCTGTCAGGCTGCCGGTGATGTGGGCCAAAAGATCGGGGCTGTCTTCGACGACAAGAAGAGTGCTCATTTGTTCACCGTACTGTCGTTTCAGGCGGGCGGCAACCTGTCATCCGCTTTAAGGCGCAGGCGAACGATATCCAAGGCCAGGGCGGTTTCCTGAACCAGCCGCCGATGCAGGGCGGCGGCGTCCTGGTCGGGCAGGCTGGCTTTCATGGCGGCGCGGGCTGCTTCGGCCAGATCGGGCAGCGAGAAACTGGAGGCGCTGCCTTTCAGGCGATGAGCGATGTCGGCAAGGCGGCTTGGGGTCAGGCTGGTTCTTTCCAGTTCCCCCAGACATTCGCCCAGCGTGCTTTGCAACAGGCGGATGACCTCGGCGGGCGGCGGAGCATCGTCGCGCAACCCCAGCATCTCGGCCACTTTGACGTCGTCCAGACGGCCTTCCACCACCCGGTCGGCACCGGCGGCGCGCAAGGCTTGGGTTTCCCCGCCCAGCCGGTCCCACACCACCAGGGTGGCCAGGGCGGCATTGGCTTCCACCATCTCGCGAATGGCCAGAACGGTATCCGTCATGCCGGCGTCGGCGGGGGCGCCGGCCAGGATCAGCAAATCGAAACAGCGGGCTTTCAGGATGTGCAGGGCGACTTCCAGGCGGCTGACCGGAAAGACCCGATGATCCAGCGCGCGCAGAAGATCGGCCAGGGGCAAGGTATCCTGGCCGATCAGCAGGACGTCGCATGGTGCGAGGTGATCGGTGTTCATTTGGCCAGTTTATCGCCGTCGGCCGCATCCGGGCTATCAATGGGGGTTGAGGTGCGGCACAGGATGTCGGCCAATACCTTATGCAGCCGGTTGGGGCTGAAGGGCTTGGCAAGGAAATCGTCCATGCCGGCGGCCAGACAGGCCTCCTGATCCTCACGCATGGCGTTGGCGGTCAGGGCGACGATGGGCACGCTGCCGTGGGGCGGCGCCAGGGCGCGGATACGTCGGGTGGCCTCCAGGCCATCGACGCCGGGCATGCGCATGTCCATCAGGATCAGGTCGAAATCGTTCCGGGCGGCCATGTGGACCGCCGCTTCGCCGCCTTCGACCAGTTCGACCTGATGTCCGGCCCGACGCAGCAGAACCGAAATGACGTTGCGGTTGGTCGGCTCGTCCTCGGCCACCAGAATGTGGCTGGGCGGCACCGGCAGCAAGGCTTCGGCCCCCACCTGGTCGGGCGTCTTGCGGCTGCTGAAGGGGGCGCTCAGGGTGAACAGGCTGCCTTGGCCCGGCGTGCTTTCGACATTGATCTCGCCCCCCAGCAGGGCGGCCAGTTTCTGGCAGATGGACAGGCCCAGGCCGGTGCCGCCGAAGCGCCGCGAGATCGACGAATCCGCCTGGGTGAATTCCGTGAACAGCCGCTGCCGCACGCTTTCCTCGATGCCGACGCCGGTATCCCTGACGGCGAAACTGATCAGGCGGGTGTCTTGCAGGAACGAGCCGGCGGGCGCGGCCATGACCAGAACGCTGACGCCGCCGCGCTCGGTGAATTTCAAGGCGTTGCCGATCAGGTTCAGCAGAATTTGCCGCAGGCGCAACGGATCGGAATGCACCCAGCGGGGCACGTCCGGGCTGACGCCGATGGTCAGCGTCAGGCCTTTCTTGCGGGCGCCGGCCATCATCAGGTCGCCGACGCCTTCGATCAGGCGGGGCAGATCGAAGACCGATTGTTCAAGCTCCAGCTTGCCGGCGTCCAGTTTGGTGAAGTCGAGGATGCTGTCGAGAATGCCTAGCAGGGTTTCCGAAGAATGGGAAATGGTCTGGGCGTAGTCGCGGGCCTCCTGGTCCAGGCGGCAGCCGTTCAGAAGGCCGGCCATGCCCAGGATGCCGTTCATCGGCGTGCGGATCTCGTGGCTCATCATGGCCAGGAACGAGGCTTTGGCGCGGCTGGCCGCCTCGGCGGCGTCCTTGGCTTCGGTCAGGGTCTGGTTGATGTGGCGCTCGCGCTCCACATGCAGGAACTCCTCGCGGCGGATGCGGTTCAACTGGGTCCGCCAGATGCCGACGATGACATAGGAGGCGACGGTGAGAAAAGCCAGCAGCGTCAAATCCAGAACAGGCTCCGGAGGGCTGCGCAGAACTCCCCAGAACACCAGGCTGACCATCGCGGCATAGGCCGATTGCAGCGCCACTTCGGCAAAGGTTCCCGGCAGGCAGATCATCATGCCGATGACGATCATGGGAAACATCGCGCCGCCATGGCGGTTCAGGGCGGGATGGGCGAAGACCAGGGCGTTCAGGGCGAAGAACACCAGCACATGCACGTGGCACAGAGCCGCCGACCCCCGGCTGGTGCGGCAGGCGGGCCAGCGGTTCAGGGCGAAAAGGGCGACGGCGCACCACAGGGCGATGATCAGGCGGTCGGTCAGGAACCAGAACAGCTTCGGCCCGCTCAGGAACATCACGTCCATGGGCGCGAAGCTCAGGCTGGTCAGCGTGGTCGCCAGGATGCAGAGCTTGGCGGCGGCGATGTTGCCGGAGCGGATGGAATCCTGAAACTGGCGTTCCCGGTCCCGATCCGTGAATTCCCCCGTCCAGCCGATGGCCGTATTCGCTAAATCCCCCATGGGGTCATTATGGTCGGATCGATGCCCGGCGCAAGCGGGGCGGAAATAATCTTTTGACCGTCCGGGGTCTATAGCCAATGGCGAGGGTGGCGTGTACTCTTTGCACGTCTTTACTCCTGGGAGGCGTACCGGCTGTCCGGCTCGCCCTGTCGTGATGGCGGAAGTTCGGTTCGATACGGTGTCGCTGGCCTTGGGGGAACCCAACCCCTATCTGCGCCAGGCGCTGAAGCTGGCGCTGGCTCAACGCGGCCTGACCAAGCTGACCGACTGCTATTCCATGGAGGCGGTGGAGCAGGCGCTCGGCTCGCCGCTGTTGGACGTTCTGATCTGCGACGTCGATTTGCAGGGCGGGGATTTCTGCGACGCCATCCATCGGATGCGCCATCACCGGCTGGGGGTGAACCCCTTCCTGCTGGTCATCGCCACCACCGCCAAGCCTGAAGCGGCGCTGATCCGCCACGTCATCGATTGCGGCGTCGACGATCTGCTGCTGAAGCCGGTGTCGGTCGAAGTGGTGCAGGACCGCCTGACCAAGCTGGCGACGGGGCGTAAACCCTTTGTGGTGACCCATGATTATATCGGCCCCGACCGCCGCAAGGGCGACCGCGTGGGAGAAGGCGTGGGAACGCCGCTGATCGACGTGCCCAACACCCTGTTCAGCAAGGCGATCGAAGGAAAAAACCCTTCGGATCTGCAAAAGCTGATCGACGAGGCGGCGTCCAGTCTCAACACCCATAAAATGCAGCGCTACTCGATCCAGGTCAGCTTCCTGGTGCGACGCATTCTGCAAAACCACGGCCTGTCCGAGATGGGAGACATCTTCACCGACGATTGCCGGACCCTGCAGGTGGTGGCCGAGGATTTGTCGCGCCGCCTGCGCGGCACCGTCTATGCCCATGTGGGCGAGCTGGCGGCCACCCTGACCGGCCTGATCAGCCGCTTCAACAGCCAGGAATGCAAGCCCAGTCCGGTGGACTTGGAACTGCTGGGGAAATTGGCGCAGGCCATCCGCCGCGCCTTCAGCGGGGAAGGCGACGCGGCGGTGGCGCAGAAGATTTCCGACACGGTTTCCAGCTTTACCCGCCGCAGCACCACTTGAACAATCGTTCCGGCAGGATCATTCTTTAGGAATTGATCGAGGAAAACGATGAAACCGCTCCCCACGCTGCGTCAATTGCGTTACCTGTCGGCTTTGGCCGAACACCGCCATTTCGGCCGCGCCGCCGAAACCTGTCTAGTCACGCAATCCACCTTGTCGGCGGGCTTGCAGGAGCTGGAACAGATTTTGGGCGCCACCCTGGTGGAGCGGACCAAGCGCTGGGTCATGCTCACCCCCTTGGGCGTCGAGGTCGAGCGCCGCGGCGCCCGGCTTCTGCGCGAGGCCGAGGACATGGTGGAAATGGTCGAGGCCGCGTCGGAGCCTTTGAGCGGCACCTTGCGTCTGGGCGTCATTCCCACCATCGCGCCTTACCTGCTGCCGCGCCTGCTGCCGCCGCTGCGTCTGGTGCATCCGCGCCTGAAGCTTTACCTGCGCGAGGATTTGAGCGCCCGCCTGCTGGACGGCTTGAACTCCGGCCAGATCGACGCCGCCCTGCTGGCCTTGCCGTATGACGCCGACGGGGTCGAAATCGCCGAAATCGGCGACGATCCTTTCCTGTTGGCCTGCCCGCCGGGGCATCCTCTGTGCGGGAAAAAGGCTTTATGCCCGGACGATCTGGCGTCCGCCGAACTGCTGCTGCTGGAGGAGGGGCATTGCCTGCGCGAACATGCTTTGGCCGCCTGCCACCTGCCGACCTCGCGCAGCGGCGAGTCGGTGCGGGGCACCAGTCTGCATACCATCGTGCAGATGGCGGCGTCGGGCCTGGGCGTCACCCTGTTGCCGAAGCTGGCGGTGGACGCCGGAGCCGCCGAGGGCACGGGGCTGGTGATCCGGGCGCTGGGCGAGGGGGCTCCGGCCCGCCGCCTGGCCCTGATGTGGCGCAAATCGTCGCCGCGCGGCGTCGAGTTCAGGCAATTGGCCGCCTTCATCAGCGATCTTCTGAGCGGAGCCTTGCCCGAGACGTTGTCTGAGGCCTTGCCTGCCGTCTCCGGGAGTGTTAGCAGCTAGGCCATGACCCGCGTTCCCGGAGCCTCCGCCCTCGACACCTTCGCCTTGCCGATCCATGGCGGCGATCTGGTGTCCGCCGAATTGCGGTTCGGCCGGCCTGAATTGGGCTGGCTGGACCTGTCGACCGGCATCAATCCTTATGCTTACCCGGTGCCCGAGCTGGCGCCCGCCCGCTGGGAGCGCCTGCCGGAAAGCTCGCTGGAAGGAGCCTTGAGGCTGGCGGCGGCCGAAACCTACGGCCTGCCCAACCCGGAACAGATCGTCTGTGCTCCGGGCACGCAGATTCTGATTCAGCTGCTGCCGCGCTTGCGGCCGTTCTCCAACGTCGCCATCGTCGGCCCGACCTATGGCGAGCACACCACCTGCTGGACCAACGCCGGTCATCAGGTCTTGCCCTGCGAAACCCTGGACCGCATTGGCGATGCCCAGGTGGTGGTGGTGGTCAATCCGAACAATCCCGACGGCCATCGCCACGATCCTCAGCGCCTTTTGGAAATTGCCGACGATCTGGCTCGCAAGGGCGGTCTGTTGGTGCTGGACGAAGCCTTTTGCGACGTCTGTCCCGAACTTTCCCTGGCATCGCAGGCCGGCCCCGGTTTGCTGGTGCTGCGCAGTTTCGGCAAATTCTACGGTCTGGCCGGTCTGCGTTTGGGGTTCGCCTTGTGCGACAAGGCCCAGGCCCGCTTGCTGCGTCAGGTTCTGGGGCCGTGGGCGGTGGGCGGTCCGGCGTTGGAAATCGGCCGTCTGGCCCTACAGGATACGGCCTGGGCCGAGCGGACACGGCATTTGTTGGCCCAGGAAGCCGCGCAATTGGATAATTTATTGGTTCAGTCCGGATTTTCGGTGATCGGCGGCACCAGCCTGTTCCGGCTGGTCAACGCCTCGCGGGCTTGGGCGCTTTACGAATTTCTCGGGCAGCGGGGGATTCTAGTGCGGCCCTTCACCGCGTCGCCGCGCTGGCTGCGTTTCGGTCTGCCGCCGGGGCAGACGGCCCGCGACCGTCTGGCCGACGCCCTGTCCGAATGGCGTTGAGGCAAAGAAAAAGCGCCCGCCGGGGAAACCCGGCGGGCGCTTTCTGTTGGTGCCGCGTCAGGTGCGGATGTTGTTGAGGAAGCTTCCGACGCTGTGATTCAGCCCGTCGGACTGGCGGCTGAGTTCACTGGAGGCCTGGAGAACCTCGCGGGCGGCCGAGCCGGTTTCGCTGGCGGCGCGGGTCACTTCGCCGATATTTTGCGTGACAAGGCCGGTGCCTTGGGCGGCTTCCTGAACGTTGCGGGCGATTTCCTGGGTGGCTGCGCCCTGTTCCTCGACGGCGACGGCGATGGCCGAGGCGATCTCGCTGATGGTGCTGATGGTTTTGCCGATCCCTTCGATGGCGCCGACGGCGTTTTGAGTGGCTGTCTGCACGGCGGTGATCTGGGCCGAGATTTCGTCGGTGGCCTTGGCCGTCTGGTTGGCCAGGTTTTTGACCTCGCCGGCGACCACGGCGAAGCCCTTGCCGGCCTCGCCGGCGCGGGCCGCCTCGATGGTGGCGTTCAGGGCCAGCAGGTTGGTCTGGCTGGCGATGTTGTTGATCAGCTTGACCACCTCGCCGATCTTGCCGGCGGCTTCGGCCAATCCCTGCACCATGGTGTTGGTGCGCTCGGCCTCATGCACGGCGTCGGAGCAGATCTGGGTGGACTGGACGACCTGACGGCTGATCTCCTGGATCGAAGCGGTCAGTTCCTCGGTGGCGGCGGCCACGGTCTGGACGTTCTGCGACGCTTGCTCGGCGGCGCCGGCGACGGCGGACGACTGGCGCAGGGTTTCGTCGGCGGTGGCGGCCATGGTGTTGGCCGTGTTCTGCAATTCGCGGGCGGCGGCGGAAACCACGTTCAAGACGCTGTTGACGTCTTTTTCGAACGTGTCGGCATGGGCGTTCAGCAGGGCCGAGGTCTGGGTGCGCTTCACGGCTTCGTCATAGACCGAGATGGCGAGGTCCATGTCCAGGAAGACGGCCTTGTTGATGGCCTGAATGATTTCGGTGGCCCGCTGGGGCTTCTTGCGATAGGTGGCCAGGGTCAGTTCCACCAGCTTGTTCAGGGTGAAGGCGTAAGCCGCCATGTACCAGCGGGGTTCCAGGCCGACGCGTTCGTGGGCCTTGCCGATCTTGACGATCTGCTCGAAATAGGCTTCGCCGAAATCGCCGGTGAAGACGTTGTCCAGCCAGTGCTGCTTTTGCAGGCTGCGGGCGCGGTCTATCGAGTTGCCGGTGCCGGGGCCAAAGAGTTGGGAGGCCACGGGATTGGCTTTGACGTGAGAGTAGAAAGAATCGAGAATTCGATCAATGTTCTGGCTTAATAGAGGGCGGAATTCACGAAGGTCGCTGCGGACGCGGTCGTCTATAAGAAGAAACGCAAGTCTGCCATTGCGGTCCAAGTCTACGCTCATGAATACCCCCGGCATCTATGCCCATATTAAGGTTTTTTCAGCCCCATATGTTAAATTGTCTATAACCGAGCGCGAGCGCAAGAGCTACCTGCAATTTTGCAAAAATTAGCTGCGCTACAACCCCAGGGTGGTTCCGCGCAGGTTGTCCCGGCGGGTGTGGCGGATTTGTCCTGTTTCCTGTCAAACGACTGTGCTATAGAACTCGGCTCCGGCCGGGCGGCCGGGGCGCCGGCGCGTGTAATCGGGCTTTTTCCGATGGTCTCGGCGGGCGTGGTGGAATTGGTAGACACACTGGATTTAGGTTCCAGCGGCGTAAGCCATGGGGGTTCAAGTCCCTTCGCCCGCACCACTGCCGGGCTCTTTCGGACCGTTTCGCGCTTTCTTTTGCGCCGGTCCGAAGGGCTTACGCTCCCCGCCCGATGTTAAATGATTTCGATTGGCAGAGAATTCCATGCAGGTAACCAAGATCAACGCTGACGGCTTGAAGCACGAGTTCAAGGTCGTCATTTCCGCCGGCCAGCTCGACGAGAAGGTGGTCGCCCGCCTGACCGAGGTCGGCCAGACCGTCAAGGTTCCCGGTTTCCGTCCGGGCAAGGTGCCGATGAGCATTCTGCGCCAGAAGTACGGTAACTCGGTGATGGGCGAAGTGCTCGAAGGCGCCGTCAACGAAGGCGCCGGCAAGGCCATCGAAGGCGACAACCTGCGCCCGGCGATGCAGCCGAAGATCGAGATCACCAAGTTCGAGCAGGGCGGCGACCTGGAATTCTCGGTGGCCGTCGAAGTGCTGCCGGAAATCTCCGTCATGGATCTGTCGTCGCTGAAGCTGACCAAGCTGGTGGCCGACATCGATCCGGCCGAGTTGGACGAAGCCCTGAACAATCTGGCCTCGCGCCGCGAGACCTCGGAGCCCGCTCCGGCCAAGCATACCGCTAAGTCGGGCGAAGTCGTCGTCATCGACTTCCTGGGTAAGCTGGACGGCACTCCCTTCGAGGGCGGCAAGGCCGAGGGCTACAGCCTGAAGCTGGGCTCCAACACCTTCATCCCCGGCTTCGAGGACCAGCTGGTCGGCGCCAAGGCCGGTGACGAGAAGCTGGTCAAGGTGACCTTCCCCGCCGACTATCAGGCCGAGCATCTGGCCGGCAAGGACGTCGAGTTCGAAGTCAAGGTCAACGAAGTCCGCAAGCCCGTCGCCGCCACGGTCGACGACGAACTGGCCAAGAGCGTCGGTCTCGACACCCTCGACGCCCTGAAGTCGGCGCTGAGCGAAGAGATCGGCCGCGACTACGCCACCATGTCGCGCGCCCACCTGAAGCGCGCCCTGCTGGACCTGCTGGCCGAGAACCATTCCTTCGTCGTGCCCCAGGGCATGGTCGATGTCGAATTCGACGCCATCTGGCAGCAGCTGGAAAAGGACAAGGCCGCCGGCCGTCTGGACGAGTCCGACAAGGACAAGTCCGACGACGAGCTGAAGGGCGAGTACCGCACCATCTCCGAGCGCCGCGTCCGTCTGGGCCTGCTGCTCTCCGAGATCGGCCAGAAGAACAACGTCCAGATCACCCAGGAGGATCTGAACCGCGCCGTTCTGAACGAGGCCCGCCGCTTCCCCGGCCAGGAACATCTGGTGTTCCAGTACTATCAGAAGAACGCCGACGCCCTGAACAGCCTGCGCGCTCCGATCTTCGAAGAGAAGGTCATCGACTACATCCTCGAACTGGCCAAGGTCGAGGAGAAGAAGGTCGGCCTGGACGAGCTGCGCAAGGACCCGGACGCCACTCCGGAGGCTGGCGAAGCCAAGCCGAAGAAGAAGGCCGCTCCGAAGAAGAAGGCCGAAAAGGCCGCTTCCGAGGAATAAGCCGGGCTGGTGCGGGGCCAGTCCCCGTCGCCGCCGAAAGACACAAGGAGCGGGTCCCCGTCGGGGGGCCCGCTCTTCTTTTTGACACATTTTTGTTAAGACGGGTTTCCAACCGCCTCCGTCTCCCTTAAATAGAGAGGCAAGGGCAGCGCAACCCGGGACGTTTCGCCAGACGGTTCGTCCCTGGGAGCATGTTGTGAACGAACCGGGCACAAGGATTTATGATGAAAGACCGCGATCCCATCGATCTCTACATGAACACCCTGGTGCCTATGGTGGTCGAGCAGACCAACCGGGGCGAGCGCGCCTATGACATTTATTCCCGCCTGCTGAAGGAGCGCATCATCTTCCTGACCGGTCAGGTCGAAGATTACGGCGCCAGCCTGATTTGCGCCCAGCTGTTGTTCCTGGAATCGGAAAACCCGAGCAAGGACATCGCCTTCTATATCAACTCGCCGGGCGGCGTGGTGACGTCGGGCATGGCTATCTACGACACCATGCAGTACATCCGTCCCGACGTTTCGACGGTGTGTATCGGCCAGGCGGCGTCCATGGGCTCGCTGCTGCTGACCGCCGGCGCCAAGGGCAAGCGTTTCGCTTTGCCCAACGCCCGCGTGATGATCCATCAGCCCTCGGGCGGCGCCCAGGGGCAGGCCACCGACATCGAAATCCAGGCCCGCGAGATCCTGGCGATGCGCGCCCGTCTGAACAACATCTATGTCGAGCATACCGGCCAGCCCCTCGAGGTGATCGAGCGGTCCATGGAGCGCGACAATTTCATGACCGCCGAAGAGGCCAAGACGTTCGGCCTGATCGACGAAGTGGTGACTAGCCGTCCGCTTCCGGACGACGACAAGAAGAGTGAAGCCTGATCAGGGCGAAAACGGACCATCCGGAACTTTTTCAAGGAAAATACCCCGGAAGGATGATGGATGGTCCCTTTGATTGCGGATTTTACCGCCCTGACCGAGAGTTTTGCCATTGTATGGCAGCGGTTAGAGGGTCTAACATGACTCAGCAGCGGCCGCTCTACCTTATGGAGAACCGATGACCAAGTCCACAAGCGGCGATTCGAAGAACACTCTGTACTGCTCCTTCTGCGGAAAGAGCCAGCACGAGGTCCGCAAGCTGATCGCCGGGCCGACCGTCTTCATCTGCGATGAATGCGTCGAGCTGTGCATGGACATCATCCGCGAGGAACACAAGACCCACTTGGTTCGCTCGCGGGATGGCGTGCCTACGCCCCGTGACATCTGCGCCGTTCTCGATGACTATGTGATCGGCCAGCAGCACGCCAAACGCGTGTTGTCGGTCGCCGTCCATAACCATTACAAGCGCCTGTCCCATGGCGGCAAGGGCGCCGACATCGAGATCGCCAAGAGCAACATCCTGCTCATCGGCCCGACCGGTTGCGGCAAGACCCTGCTGGCCCAGACCCTGGCCCGCATTCTGGATGTTCCCTTCACCATGGCCGACGCCACCACGCTGACCGAAGCCGGTTACGTGGGCGAGGACGTGGAGAACATCATCCTGAAGCTGCTTCAGGCGGCCGACTACAATGTGGAGCGGGCCCAGCGCGGCATCGTCTACATTGACGAGGTCGACAAGATCAGCCGCAAGTCCGACAACCCGTCCATCACCCGTGACGTGTCGGGCGAGGGCGTGCAGCAGGCTCTGCTGAAAATCATGGAAGGCACGGTGGCTTCGGTTCCGCCCCAGGGCGGCCGCAAGCATCCCCAGCAGGAATTCCTGCAGGTGGACACCACCAACATCCTGTTCATCTGCGGCGGCGCCTTCGCCGGGCTGGAGAAGGTTATCAGCGGCCGTGGCCGCGGCACCTCCATCGGCTTCGGCGCCGATGTTCGCGGTCCCGACGAACGGACCACCGGCGACATCCTGCGCGAGGTCGAGCCCGAGGATCTGCTGAAATTCGGCCTGATTCCCGAATTCGTCGGCCGTCTGCCGGTGCTGGCGACCCTGAACGATCTCGACGAGGCCGCTCTGGTCGACATTCTGTCGAAGCCGAAGAACGCCCTGGTCAAGCAGTACCAGCGCCTGTTCGAGATGGAGGACGTGCGTCTGTCCTTCTCGGATGACGCCCTGAAGACCATCGCCAACAAGGCGATCGCCCGCAAGACCGGCGCTCGCGGCCTGCGTTCCATCATGGAAGGCGTGTTGCTGGACACCATGTTCGATCTGCCCGGTCTGGACAGCGTCGAGGAAGTGGCCATCAACGGCGAGGTCATCGAGGGCCGCGCCAAGCCGCTGTATATCTACGGCGAAAGCAAGGAAGACGTGGGAACCAGCGCCTGATCGCCGCGTTTCGCATGGAAAAAGGGAAGGGGCCTCTCGTCTGAGAGGCCCTTTTTCGTTTTCAAGACGGTCAAAGGCGCCTTTTCCGGCTGGAAACGGCCGCAAGAACGGCGATAACGCCGCTTTATTCCCTGTTTTCCACAGAAGACTCGGTGACGAAGCGCCGTGCCCCTTGAACTTTTGCCCGTTTGCGCCGAAATTTAGGGAGCAAAATGGTTTTTTGGGTTTCGGTCCGCCAGTCGGATCGCCGAGACATGAAGAGGTAATATGGTCGAACTAGCCCCCGGCGACGTCTTTCCGGTTCTTCCGCTCCGGGACATCGTGGTTTTCCCGCACATGATCGTGCCGCTGTTCGTCGGCCGCGAAAAATCCGTGCGGGCCCTCGAAGACGTCATGAAGGACGACAAGCAGATTCTGCTGGTCGCCCAGAAGAACGCGGCCCAGGACGACCCGACCGCCGATGACATCTATCAGGTGGGCACCGTCTCGACGGTGTTGCAGCTTCTGAAGCTGCCCGACGGCACCGTGAAGGTGTTGGTGGAAGGTGGCCAGCGGGCCCGCATCACCAATTTCACCGGCAACGACGATTTCTTCCAGTGCTACGCCGATCTGGTGCCGGAAAATCTGGGCGACCAGCAGGAGCTGGAGGCTCTGTCCCGCTCGGTGGTGGCTCAATTCGAGCAGTACATCAAGCTGAACAAGAAGATTCCGCCGGAAGTGCTGGTTTCTGTCAATCAGATCGAGGATGCCGGCAAGCTGGCCGACACCGTGGCCTCGCATCTTCAGCTGAAGATTTCCGAGAAGCAGGAACTGCTGGAGATCGAGACGGTTTCCGAGCGGCTTGAGCGCGTCTATTCCTACATGGAATCGGAAATCGGCGTTCTTCAGGTGGAGAAGAAGATTCGCAGCCGGGTCAAGCGCCAGATGGAGAAGACCCAGCGCGAGTACTATCTGAACGAACAGCTGAAGGCCATCCAGAAGGAATTGGGCGAGACCGAGGACGGCCGCGACGAATCCGCCGAACTGGAAGACCGCATCAACAAGACCCGCCTGTCCAAGGAAGCCCGTGAAAAGGCTTTGGGCGAGCTGAAGAAGCTGCGCTCCATGAGCCCCATGTCCGCCGAGGCGACCGTGGTGCGCAACTATCTGGATTGGATACTGTCGATTCCGTGGAAGAAGCGCAGCAAGATCAAGAAGGACATCAAGGGCGCCGAGACTATTCTGAATACGGACCATTACGGTCTGGACAAGGTCAAGGAACGCATTCTCGAGTATCTTGCCGTGCAGCAGCGCACCATCAAGGTCAATGGCCCGATCCTGTGCCTGGTCGGCCCGCCCGGCGTCGGCAAGACCTCGCTTGGCCGTTCCATCGCCAGCGCCACCGGCCGCAATTTCGTGCGGATCTCCCTGGGCGGCGTGCGCGACGAATCGGAAATCCGCGGTCATCGCCGCACCTATATCGGCTCCATGCCCGGCAAGATCGTCCAGGGCATGAAGAAGGCCAAATCCTCCAATCCGCTGTTCCTGCTGGACGAAGTGGACAAGCTGGGCGCCGATTGGCGCGGCGATCCGGCCTCGGCCCTGCTGGAAGTGCTGGACCCCGAGCAGAATTCCACCTTCAACGACCATTATCTGGAAGTGGATTACGATCTGTCGGACGTCATGTTCGTCACCACGGCCAATTCTCTGCGCATGCCCCAGCCGCTGCTGGACCGTATGGAGATCATTCGCCTGTCGGGGTACACCGAGGATGAAAAGGTCGAGATCGCCAAGCGCCATCTGGTGGAAAAGCAGGCCAAGGCCGCCGATCTGAAGAAGGGCGAGTGGAGTCTGTCGGACGACGCTTTGCGCGATCTGGTCCGTTATTACACCCGCGAGGCCGGCGTGCGCAGCCTGGAACGCGAGATCGCCAATCTGGCCCGCAAGGCCGTGAAGGAGATTCTCACTAAGGGCGAGGGGACCAAGGTCACCGTTACCCGCCGGAATCTGGAAAAATTCGCCGGTGTCCACCGCTTCCGCTACGGCGAAGCGGAGCTGGAGGATTTGGTGGGCGTGGTCACCGGCTTGGCCTGGACGGAAGTGGGCGGCGAACTGCTGTCCATCGAATCCGTATCCATGCCCGGCAAGGGCGTCTTTACCCTGACCGGCAAGCTGGGCGACGTGATGCAGGAATCGGTGCAGGCGGCGCGCTCTTACGTGCGGGCCCGCTCGGTGCATTTCGGCATCAAGCCGTCCATCTTCGAAAAGCGCGACATTCACGTCCACGTGCCGGAAGGCGCCACGCCGAAAGACGGTCCCTCGGCCGGCGTCGCCATGTGCACGGCCATCGTCTCCATGCTGACCGGGATTCCGGTGCGCAAGGATGTGGCCATGACCGGCGAGATCACCCTGCGCGGGCGCGTCCTGCCCATCGGCGGTCTGAAGGAAAAGCTGCTGGCGGCTCTGCGCGGCGGTTTGAAGACGGTTCTGATCCCCAAGGACAACGAAAAGGATTTGGCCGACATTCCCGACAACGTGAAGCGCGGTTTGAAGATCATTCCCGTGACCACGGTGGACGAGGTGCTGTCCAACGCCTTGACTCTGCCTCTGACGCCCATCGAATGGGATCCGGAGGAAGAGGCCAAGAAAAAGCCCGCCGCCGACGAAACCGCCGCCGCCGACGTGGGACTGGTGACCCACTGAACGCTTCGGCTATAACCAACGTCAAGGCCGCGAAAGGGTTTCCTTTCGCGGCTTTTTCGTTACTCTGAGCGGCATCTTTCCGCCTCTTTTGTCCTATTGGTTGGGGAAAGAGGCTCCTTTCTCACCGATTCCGAAAAAAGTGGCGGAAAAGCTGGGGATAGTTACGTATCTTCGATTGACGGGGTGCGGAAACCGGATTTAGACTGCGCCGCATCCTTTATGGTAGTCAGCGTTTTGCAGGCTATAACTTGTGGTTTTAACGGAAGGGGGTCCCGTGGCTAACAAGAACGATCTCGTGGCTGTCGTGGCTAACAACACTGGTCTGTCGAAGACCGATGCGGCCAAGGCCGTCGATGCCGTTTTCGCGGCGATTACCGAATCTCTGCAGAAGGGCGATGAAGTCCGTCTGGTGGGCTTCGGCACTTTCGCCGTTTCCGAGCGTGCTGCCTCTGAAGGCCGCAATCCTCGTACCGGCGATAAGATCGAGATTCCTGCTTCCAAGCAGCCGAAGTTCAAGGCCGGTAAGGGCCTGAAGGACGCCGTTCAGTAAGGCGTCCGTTCGGATAATTTCGGTCGATGCCGGTTGCGAAAGCAGCCGGCATCGTCGTTTTCGGGGACCGCCTTTCTCGGCAAGGAGATGGGCAGTTTCTTTTTGAGGGGGGCTGATCCGGCCCGAGTCGTTGTTCCTGTTGACCGATCCTTTCCGGGCTGGCACAACAGCGGCCTCTGGTGCGGGCGGTTAGCTCAGTTGGTAGAGCGCTTCCTTTACACGGAAGATGTCGGCGGTTCGAGACCGTCACCGCCCACCACCCCCCCTTACGACAGTCTCTTTCTCGGCATATGCTGCCTCCGCTTGATGGAAAGGAGGGCGGTTATGGCCGGGTCGAACGACGAAACCCTGCGCTCATACGCGGCGCGTGTTCAAGAATACGTCTTGGGAACGTCGCAGACGGTTTCCGGTCCCTCGAAGGACTGGATCGATCGGGCATTGGCGGGATTGCCCGGTTCGGCCCGGGTGATGGAGCTGGGCAGCGCCTTTGGACGCGACGCCGCCTATATGGCTTCCCTGGGCTACGACGTCGAATGCACGGATGCTGTCGATGGTTTTGTCGCGCTGTTGCAGAGCAGGGGCTTCCGGGCGCGTTCTTTCAATGCTTTGACGGACGAACTGGCCGGGCCTTACGATCTCGTGATGGCCAACGCTGTGCTGCTGCATTTCACCGCCGACGAATTGGCGGTCGTCTTGGAGCGCCTGCGGCGGGCCTTGGCGCCCGGCGGGCGTCTGGCCTTCAGTCTGAAGGCGGGAGAGGGCGAGGAATGGTCCAGCGCCAAACTGGCGGCTCCGCGCTATTTCCGCTACTGGGAGCAGGACGGCGTGGCGGCGCTTCTGCGGGCTGCCGGTTTCGCCGGATGGCAGGCCTGGGAAGCGGTCACCGACAGGGCTCATGCCCGCTGGCTGTACGTGATCGCCCTTGGCGACTGAGTCGGGAGCGGGGGACTCCATTCCCATCCGAATATCCATATATTTCATGTTGCTATTGATTGTAGAAAAGTCGTTGCGCCGCGCTGCGGGCTCTTGACATTTTCGACCGCGTCGAAATAGCGCGATTGGGGCGTTTCCGTGTCTGAAAAATGGCTTCTAAGTGGCTTGTTTGCTTGACAGCTTTCCGGCCCTGGATTACATCCGTCCCAGCCCGCGCGGGTTCGCTGTGGGGGTGTAGCTCAGTTGGTTAGAGCGCCGGCCTGTCACGCCGGAGGTCGCGGGTTCGAGCCCCGTCACTCCCGCCATCCTTCCCGGATGGTCGCTTTCCCGTTGCGCAACGAAACATCAAGAGGAGGCGTTGCGCGGTTCCAGTCTCGGTCAGCCGGTTTCGACCGTGGTCCCGACAGACGGGGCAATGGTGGAAACCTTTCGGTTGTCCGGAAGGCGTGGGGCGGCATCGGTTCCTTGAAAACCCAGTGTGATCAACCCTGGCGGTTCATCTGCCGGGGGCAGTCTGAGGGCAGAACCATGGACGCCATGCTCCTTGAATACCTGCCGATCCTGATGTTCCTCGGCATTGCCGTGGCTGTTTCCGCCGTTTGCATCGGCGGCTCCTGGATCGTCGCCCGGCAGAAGCCGGATCGGGAAAAGACCTCCGCTTACGAATGCGGCTTCGAGGCGTTTGACGACGCCCGCACCAAGTTTGAAGTCCGCTTCTATCTGGTGGCTATCCTCTTCATCATCTTCGACCTGGAAGTGGCTTTTCTGTTCCCGTGGGCGGTGTCCCTGGGAAAGATCGGCTTGCTGGGGTTCTGGTCGATGCTGGGTTTCCTGGCCGTGCTGACGGTCGGCTTCATCTATGAATGGCGCAAAGGAGCGTTGGAATGGGAGTGACCCCCGGACTGACCAATGCCGGCATGCCCGTCGGCCCCGGCCCGCAGCAAGATGCCATCCTTCAGGCCGTCGCCGACGAGGTGAACCAGAAGGGCTTCGCGCTGGCTTCCGTTGACAAGCTGGTCAACTGGGCCCGCACCGGCTCGATCTGGCCGATGACCTTCGGTCTGGCCTGCTGCGCGGTGGAAATGATTCATTCCGCCTGCTCTCGCTACGATCTGGACCGCTTCGGCGTGGTGTTCCGCCCCAGCCCGCGCCAGTCCGACGTGATGATCGTCGCCGGCACGCTGACCAACAAGATGGCTCCGGCCCTGCGCAAGGTCTACGACCAGATGGCGGAGCCGCGCTGGGTCATCTCGATGGGCTCCTGCGCCAACGGCGGCGGCTACTACCACTATTCCTATTCGGTGGTGCGCGGCTGCGACCGCATCGTGCCCGTGGATATCTACGTCCCTGGCTGTCCGCCCACGGCGGAAGCCTTGCTGTACGGTATCCTTCAGCTTCAAAAGAAGATCCGCCGCACCGGAACCATCGCGCGCTGATTTTCCGCCTCTACGGCTGTGACCCATACGGCGAGTGACTATGACGCAAGCTCTGCAAGACCTTGGAGATTACATCTCCTCCGCGCTGCCCCAGGACGTGCTGAAGGCCGAAGTGGCCAAAGGCGAGTTGGCCATCACCGTCCATACGGCGGCGATCCAGAAGGTTCTGACCTTCCTGCGCGATGACGCGAACTGCCTGTTCAAGCTGCTGATGGATTTGTGCGGGGTGGATTATCCCGAACGCTCCCAGCGTTTCGAGGTGGTCTATAACCTGCTGTCCCTGAAGCACAACCGCCGCATCCGCGTCAAAGTGCTGACCGACGAGGACACTCCGGTTCCGACGGCGGTGGGCGTTTTCTCGACCGCCGGCTGGTACGAGCGCGAGACCTGGGACATGTACGGCGTGGCCTTCTCGGACAACCCGGACCTGCGCCGCATCCTGACCGACTACGGTTTCGACGGCCATCCGCTGCGCAAGGATTTCCCGCTGACCGGCTTCATCGAGCTGCGCTACGACGACGAGCAGAAGCGCGTCGTCTACGAGCCGGTCAAGCTGACCCAGGATTTCCGGAGCTTTGATTTCCTCAGCCCGTGGGAAGGCATGCTTCCGGGCGACGAAAAAGCCGAAGGGAAGGTCTAAGTCATGGCCGAAGCCCAGATCAAGAATTACTCCATCAACTTTGGCCCGCAGCATCCTGCGGCCCACGGTGTGCTGCGTCTCGTCCTGGAAATGGGCGGCGAGGTGGTCGAGCGGGCCGATCCGCATATCGGCCTGCTGCACCGCGGCACCGAAAAGCTGATCGAGTACAAGAGCTATACCCAGGCGGTTCCCTATTTCGACCGCCTGGATTATGTGTGTCCGATGAACCAGGAGCACGCCTTTTGTCTGGCCGCCGAAAAGCTGCTGGGCATCGAGGCCCCGCCCCGCGCGCAGTACATCCGCGTGCTCTATGATGAAATCGGCCGTATTCTCAACCACATCCTGAACTGCTTCTCCTTCGCCCTCGACGTCGGCGCCATGACGCCGCTGCTCTACGGCTTCGAAGAGCGCGAGAAGCTGATGGAGTTTTACGAGCGCATCTCGGGCGCGCGCATGCATGCCGCGTTCTATCGCGTCGGCGGCGTCGCCTTCGACATGCCGGCCGGTCTGGCCGAGGATATCCTGGCCTGGACGGAAACCTTCCCCAAGGTTCTGGCCGACTGCGAAGCCTTGCTGAACAACAACCGCATCTTCAAGCAGCGCACCGTCGATATCGGCGTGGTGTCGCAGGAAGAAGCGTTGGACTGGGGCTTCTCGGGCCCGAACCTGCGGGCTTCGGGCTTTGCCTGGGATCTGCGCAAGGCTCAGCCTTACGCCGTCTACGACCAGCTCGACTTTGACATTCCGGTGGGCAAGAACGGCGACTGCTACGACCGTTACATGGTCCGCATTCTCGAAATGTACGAGTCCGTGAAGATCATGCGCCAGTGCATTGAAAAGATGCCGTCCGGCCCGGTGCGCATTGACGACCGCAAGATCGCCGCCCCGCCGCGCGCCGAGATGAAGTCTTCGATGGAGGCGCTGATCCATCATTTCAAGCTTTTCACCGAAGGTTTCCACGTTCCGGCAGGCGAAACCTATACGGTGATCGAGGCGCCCAAGGGCGAGTTCGGCGTGTTCCTTGTGTCGGACGGTTCCAACAAGCCGTACCGCTGCAAGATTCGCGCGCCCGCCTATGCCCATCTCCAGGGCCTGGATTTCATGTCCAAGGGTCACATGCTCGCCGACGTGGTGGCGAACATTGGCTCCATCGACATCGTTTTCGGTGAGATCGACCGATGAGCAGCAAGACAGACGATACCTTCCAGCCCGCCAGCTTCGCCTTCACCGAGGAGAGTCTGGCCAAGGCCAAGGCCGCCATCACCAAGTATCCGGCCGGGCGCCAGCGTTCCGCCGTGATGCCCATTCTCGACATCGTGCAGCGTCAGGACGGCTGGGTTTCCCTGGCCGCCATGAACGTGGTGGCCGAGATGCTGGAACTGGCCCCGATCCGCGTGTACGAGGTCGCGACCTTCTACACCATGTTCAACCTGAAGCCGGTGGGTAAGTACCATCTTCAGGTCTGCACCAATCTTCCCTGCATGCTGCGCGGCTCCCAGGAGATCGTCGAAGCCTGCGAGTCGGAGTTGGGCGTCGGCCTGGGCGAGACCACCGAAGACGGCAAGTTCACTCTTTCCGAGGTGGAATGCCTGGGCGCCTGCGTCAATGCTCCGGTGATCTGGATCGGCGACGACTACTACGAAGACCTCAGCGTCGAATCCACCAAGGCCATCATCGGCGCTCTGAAGCGCGGTGAAAGCCCGAAGCCGGGTCCGCAGAACGGCCGGACCAATTCGGCTCCGCTGGGCGGCCCGACGACTTTGACCACCATTGCCGGGGGGGACGCCTGAGATGTTGCGTGATCAGGATCGCATCTTCACCAATTTGTACGGCATCCACGACTGGCGCCTGAAGGGCGCCAAGGCGCGCGGTGACTGGGACAACACCAAGGACATCATCGCCAAGGGCCGCGACTGGATCATCGAGGAGATGAAGACCTCGGGTCTGCGCGGCCGTGGCGGCGCCGGTTTCCCCACCGGCATGAAGTGGTCCTTCATGCCCAAGGAAGTGGGCGAGCGTCCGCATTATCTGGTGGTCAACGCCGACGAAGGCGAGCCCGGCACCTGCAAGGATCGCGAGATCATGCGCTTCGACCCGCATAAGCTGGTCGAGGGTTGCCTGCTGGCCAGCTTCGCCATGGGCGCCCATGCCGCCTATATCTACATTCGCGGCGAATTCATCCGCGAGGCCGAAAACCTTCAGGCCGCCATCGACGAGGCTTATGCCGCTGGTCTGATCGGCAAAAACGCCTGCGGTTCGGGCTGGGACTTCGACCTGTTCGTCCATCGTGGCGGCGGCGCCTATGTCTGCGGCGAGGAAACCGCTCTGATCCAGTCCCTGGAAGGCAAGAAAGGCCAGCCCCGCCTGAAGCCGCCGTTCCCGGCCGGCGTCGGTTTGTACGGCTGCCCGACCACGGTGAACAACGTCGAATCCATCGCCGTCGCGCCGACCATCCTGCGCCGCGGCGGCTCCTGGTTCGGCGGTCTGGGGCGTCCGAAGAACAGCGGCACCAAGCTGTTCTGCATCTCGGGCCATGTGAACAAGCCCTGCAACGTCGAAGAAGAGATGGGCATTCCCCTCAAGGAACTCATCGAAAAGCATTGCGGCGGCGTGCGCGGCGGCTGGGACAACCTGATGGGCATCATCCCCGGCGGTTCGTCGGTGCCGGTGCTGACCAAGGACATCTGCGACACCGTCCTGATGGACTTCGACTCCTTGCGCGAGGTGCGGTCTGGTTTGGGTACGGCGGCGGTGATCGTCATGGACAAGTCCACCGACATCGTCCGCGCCATCACCCGCCTGTCGCGCTTCTACAAGCACGAAAGCTGCGGCCAGTGCACGCCGTGCCGCGAAGGCACCGGCTGGATCTGGCGCATCATGGAGCGCATGTGCGTCGGCAACGCCACCGTCGATGAAATCGACATGCTCGAGGAAGTCACCCGCCAGGTCGAAGGGCACACCATCTGCGCCCTCGGCGACGCGGCGGCTTGGCCCGTGCAAGGGCTGATCCGCAGCTTCCGCCCCGAACTGGAACGGCGTATCGCGGAAGCCCGCGCTAACGCCCGTGCTGCTTAAGACTTGGCGGCCTGAGGAGGTATAATGCCCAAGCTGACAATCGATGGACGCGAGGTAGAGGTCGAGGCCGGTTCGACGATCATGCAGGCCGCTGACCTGCTCGGCATCGAAATCCCCCGTTTCTGCTATCACGAGCGCCTGGCCATCGCCGGCAACTGCCGCATGTGCCTGGTGGAAGTTGAGAAGGCTCCCAAGCCGGTGGCCTCCTGCGCCATGCCGGTGAACGAAGGGATGGTCGTCAAGACCAACACTCCCAACGTTCTGAAGGCCCGTAAGGGCGTGATGGAGTTCCTGCTGATCAACCATCCCCTCGACTGCCCGATCTGCGATCAGGGCGGCGAGTGCGATTTGCAGGACGAGGCCATCGCCTACGGCGGCGACCGCGGCCGCTACAAGGAAGTCAAGCGCGCCATCAAGGACAAGAGCTACGGTCCCCTGGTCAAGCCGACCATGACCCGCTGCATCCATTGCACGCGCTGCATCCGCTTCATCACCGACGTCGCCGGCGTGCCCGAACTGGGCGGTACCGGCCGCGGCGAGCATCTGGAAGTCGGCACCTACGTCGAAAAAGCTCTGACCTCGGAGCTGTCGGGCAACATCATCGACCTGTGCCCGGTCGGCGCGCTGACCAACAAGCCTTACTCCTTCACCGCCCGCTCGTGGGAGCTGAAGAAGACCGAAAGCATCGACGTGTTCGACGCCCTGGGCGCCGCCATCCGCGTCGATACCCGCGGCAATCAGGTGATGCGCGTTCTGCCGCGCACCAACGACGAGGTCAACGAGGAGTGGCTGGGCGACAAGAGCCGCTTCGCCATCGACGGCCTGCTGCGTCAGCGTCTGGACAAGCCCTATGTCCGTAAGGACGGCAAGCTTCAGGCCGCCAGCTGGTCGGAGGCCCTGGCCGCGGTCGCAGCCAAGCTGAAGTCGCTCAACGGCTCCAAGATCGCCGCCATCGCCGGCGACATGGCCGACGCCGAGGCCATGGTGGCGCTGAAGGATCTGTTCGCCAAGCTGGGTTCGGTCAGCGTCGATTGCCGCCAGGACGGCGCCAAGATCGGCACCGGCCCGCGCGGCTCCTACGTCTTCAACAGCACCGTCGCCGGCATCGAAGAAGCCGATGCCCTGCTGATCGTCGGCAGCAACCCGCGCAAGGAAGCGCCGGTGCTGAACGCCCGCATCCGCAAGCGTTACCTGAAGGGCCGCTTCCCGGTGGCCGTGGTCGGGGCGAAGACCAACCTGACCTACAAGGCCGAGCATCTGGGCGACGCCGCTTCCGTGCTGGCCGCCATCGCCGACGGCAGCCATCCCTTCGCCGCCACCCTGAAGGCCGCCGCCAGGCCGATGCTGATCATCGGGCAGGGGGCTCTGACCCGCCTCGACGGTGACATCCTGCTGGGCTTGGCCCGCAAGATCGCCGAAACCACCGGCATGGTGGTCGAGGGCTGGAACGGCTTCAACGTCCTGCACACCGCCGCCGCTCGCGTCGGCGGTCTGGACCTGGGCTTCGTCCCCGGTTCGGGCGGCCGCGATGTCGAAGGCATCCTGTCGGGCGCTGAGAAGGGCGAGATCGAGTTGGTCTATCTGCTGGGCGCCGATGAAATCGACACCAGCCGCCTGGGCAAGGCCTTCGTGGTCTACCAGGGCAGCCACGGCGACGCCGGCGCCCACCGCGCCGACGTCATCCTGCCGGGCGCCGCCTACACCGAGAAGGACGCGACCTTCGTCAACACCGAAGGTCGCGTGCAGCAGACCCGTCTGGCGGTATTTCCGCCCGGCGAGGCCAAGGAGGATTGGAAGATCGTCCGCGCTCTGTCGGACGTGGCCGGCGCCGCGCTCGGCTACGACACCCTGGCCCAGGTCCGGGTCCGTCTGGCCGAGGTCAACCCGGTGTTCTCCGCCGTCGATCAGGTTCAGCCCGCCGCCTGGGGCGCTTTCGGCGCCGAGGGTCAGGCTTCGGCCGAACCGCTGGAAAGCACCATCGACAATTTCTACATGACCGACCCGATCAGCCGCGCTTCGCAGACCATGGCGGAATGCACGGCCACCTTCGTCGGCTGCGCTCACAAGAGGACCGGCACCAATGGCTGAGTTCATGACGGGGCCCATCTGGTATGTGGCCATCAAGGTTGCGGAGATCCTGGCGATCGTCGTGCCGATGCTTCTGGCGGTGGCGTATCTGACCTATGCCGAGCGCAAGGTCATCGCCGCCATGCAGCTGCGCAAGGGACCGAACGTGGTCGGTCCCTTCGGCCTGCTGCAACCCCTGGCCGACGGCGCCAAGCTGTTCCTGAAGGAAACGGTGGTTCCCACCGGCGCCTCCAAAGCGGTGTTCTTCATCGCTCCGGCGCTGACCTTCATCCTGGCCCTGGTGGCCTGGGCGGTGGTTCCCTTCGCCGACGGCTGGGTGGTCGCCGACATCAATGTGGGTGTGCTCTACCTGTTCGCCATCTCCAGCCTGGGTGTCTACGGCATCATCATGGCCGGTTGGGCGTCCAACTCGAAATACGCCTTCCTTGGCGGTCTCCGCTCCGCCGCGCAGATGGTCTCCTACGAGGTCTCGATCGGCTTCGTGCTGATCTCGGTGCTGCTGTGCGTGGGGTCGCTGAACCTGTCGGACATCGTTCACGCCCAGGAAAAGAGCGTGTGGTTCGTGCTGCCGCACCTGCCGCTGTTCGTGATCTTCTTCATCTCGGGTCTGGCGGAAACCAACCGCGCTCCCTTCGACTTGCCTGAAGCCGAAGCCGAGCTGGTGTCGGGGTACAACGTCGAATATTCGGCCATGACCTTCGCCCTGTTCTTCCTGGGCGAATACGCCAACATGATCTTGATGAGCGGCATGATCTCCATCCTGTTCCTGGGTGGTTGGCTGGCGCCGTTCGGCCTGACCTTTATTCCTGGCGTGATCTGGTTCGCTTTGAAAATCGCTTTCATTCTGTTCGGTTTCCTGTGGGTGCGCGCCACGTTCCCGCGGTATCGCTACGATCAGCTGATGCGCCTGGGCTGGAAGGTGTTCCTGCCGTTCTCGCTCGCTTGGCTGGTGCTGACCGCCGGCGTGCTGGAATTCACCGGCTGGCTGCCGAAGTAAGGAGGGAAGTCCAATGTCGTTCCTGAGCCGCGGCGCACGCGACTGGTTCCTGCTGGAACTTCTCTCCGGCATGGCTTTGACGTGGCGCTATATGTTCAAGCCCGCCGTCACCATCAACTATCCCTACGAAAAGGGGCCGCTGAGCCCGCGTTTCCGTGGGGAGCACGCCCTGCGCCGTTATCCCAACGGTGAAGAGCGTTGCATCGCCTGCAAGCTGTGCGAAGCGATTTGCCCGGCCCAGGCCATCACCATCGAGGCCGAGCCCCGGGACGACGGCAGCCGCCGCACCCGCCGCTACGACATCGACATGACCAAGTGCATTTATTGCGGCTTCTGTCAGGAATCCTGCCCGGTCGATGCCATCGTCGAGGGGGCGAACTACGAATTCGCCGCCGAGACCCGTGCCGAGCTGATGTATGACAAGGCCAAGTTGCTGGCCAACGGCGAGCGCTGGGAGCCTGAACTGGCTGCCCGCATCGCCGCCGACGCGCCGTATCGTTGAGGGGAAGACTGATGACGACCGTTCGTAAATGGGGGGCCGCATGATCCAGGCTCTCGTCTTCTATCTCTTCGCCGCCATCACGGTGGCGAGCGGCGTGATGGTGATCTCGGCCCGCAATCCGGTTCATGCGGTGCTGTTCCTCATCCTCGCCTTCTTCAACGCGGCCGGCCTGTTCCTGCTCAACGGAGCGGAATTCCTGGCCATGGTCCTGGTGGTTGTCTATGTCGGCGCAGTGGCGGTGCTGTTCCTGTTCGTCGTCATGCTGCTGGACATCAACTACCTGAAGCTGCGTGAGGGCTTCCTGCAATACCTGCCCACCGGCGGTCTGATCGGCCTGATCCTGCTGGTCGAACTGGCTTTGGTGTTCGGCAGCTGGAAATTCGCCGACGATGCGCCACTGTCGGTCGGCACGGCCATTCCCTCGGATGGGGCGATGACCAACACCGAGGCGCTGGGGCACCTGATCTACACCGACTATATCTACCTGTTCCAGGCGGCTGGCCTGATCCTGCTGGTGGCCATGATGGGCGCCATCATGCTGACGTTGCGGAAGCGTCCCGGCGTGCGCAAGCAGAAGATTTACGACCAGAACAGCCGCGACAAGTCCAGCTCGGTCGAACTGCGCAAGGTTTCGAGCGGGGGAGGCATCTGATGTTGCAAATCGGTCTGGCCCACTACCTGACGGTAGCGGCCATCCTCTTCACCCTAGGGGTGGCGGGAATCTTCCTGAACCGGAAGAACGTCATCGTCATTATGATGTCGATCGAGCTGATGCTGCTCGCCGTCAACCTGAACTTCGTGGCCTTTTCCCACGCCTTGGGCGATCTGATGGGGCAGGTGTTCACCATGTTCATCCTGACCGTCGCCGCCGCCGAGGCGGCCATCGGCCTCGCCATCGTGGTGGTGTTCTTCCGCAACCGCGGAACCATCGCCGTCGAAGAAATCAACCAGATGAAGGGGTAGGCGGGAAATGTACGCTTCTGTTGTCTTCCTGCCGCTGCTGGGTGCGATCATCGCGGGCTTCTTCGGTCGCAAGATCGGCGATCGCGCTTCGCAGATCATCACCTGCACCGGCGTCGGCCTGTCGGCGTTGCTGTCGGTTGCCATCTTCTCCGAGGTGGTGCTGAACGGCCATCCGCTGACGGTCCAGCTGTTCACCTTCATCAGCTCGGGCGGCGCCGACGTTTCGTGGGCCTTCCGCTTCGACACCCTGACCGCCGTGATGCTGATCGTGGTCAACTGGGTGTCGTTCATGGTGCATGTCTACTCCATCGGATACATGCATCACGATCCCAGCGTGCCGCGCTTCCAGAGCTATCTGTCGCTCTTCACCTTCGCCATGCTGATGCTGGTCACCGCCGACAACGTGGTGCAGCTGTTCTTCGGCTGGGAAGGCGTGGGTCTGGCCTCGTATCTGCTGATCGGCTTCTGGTACGAAAAGCCCTCGGCCTCGGCCGCCGCCATCAAGGCCTTCGTGGTCAACCGCGTCGGCGACTTCGGCTTCGCTCTGGGCATCTTCGCCACCTTCGTGCTGACCGGCTCGCTGGGCTTCGACGCCATCTTCGCCGCCGCCCCGGGCAAGGCGGACGCGGTATTCCACATCTTCGGCATGGACGTGCACGCCATCACCGCCTGCTGCCTGCTGCTGTTCGTGGGCGCCATGGGCAAGTCGGCCCAGTTGGGCCTGCATACCTGGCTGCCCGACGCCATGGAGGGCCCGACCCCGGTCTCGGCCCTGATCCATGCCGCCACCATGGTCACTGCCGGCGTCTTCATGGTCGCCCGGATGTCGCCGCTGTTCGAATATTCCGATACCGCCCTGACGGTGGTGACCATCGTTGGCGCCTGCACGGCGATCTTCGCAGCCACCGTCGGCTGCGTGCAGAACGACATCAAGCGCATCATCGCTTATTCGACCTGCTCTCAGCTCGGCTACATGTTCTTCGCCATCGGCGTGTCGGCTTATCAGGCGGGCGTGTTCCACCTGTTCACCCACGCCTTCTTCAAAGCCCTCCTGTTCCTTGGCGCCGGTTCGGTGATCCACGCCATGTCGGACGAGCAGGATATCCGCCGCATGGGCGGCATCGCCAAGCATATCCCGGTGACCTGCGCCCTGATGTATATCGGCAGCCTGGCGCTGGCCGGCATCATTCCCTTTGCCGGTCACTATTCCAAGGACGCCATCCTGGAAGCCGCCTGGGCTTCGGGAACCTCGGTGGGGCATTTCGCCTACTGGATCGGCGTTTCCGCCGCGTTCCTGACGGCATTCTATTCCTGGCGTCTGCTGATCCTGACCTTCCACGGCAAGCCCCGTGCCGACGAGCATGTGATGGCCCATGTCCATGAAAGCCCGGCCGTGATGATCATCCCGCTGCTGGTTCTGGCCGGCGGCGCGCTGTTCGCCGGTTGGGCCGGCGTCGATTCCTTCGTCGGCGAAGGCCGGGCCGAGTTCTGGGGCAAGGCCATCTTCCTGCTGGAGGATCACAGGGCTTTGGAGAACGCTCATCACGTTCCTGAGCTGATCTCCCTGCTGCCGGCCATCGCCGCCGTGTCGGGCATCGCCCTGTCCTATATCTTCTACATGTTCGTACCGGCTCTGCCGAAGCTGCTGGCCCAGGTCTTCCAGCCCGTCTACCAGTTCCTGCTGAACAAGTGGTACTTCGACGAACTGTACGACTTCCTGTTCGTCAAGCCGATGTTCTGGCTGGGCGAGGGGCTGTGGAAGGGGGGTGACGGTCAGCTGATCGACGGCGTCGGTCCTGACGGCGTCGCCGCCGCCACCCGCGACATTGCCCGCCGGTTCTCGGCGCTGCAAAGCGGCTACCTTTATCACTACGCCTTCGCCATGCTCATCGGCGTCGCGGCGTTCGTTACCTGGTACATTGTGAAAGTGGGCTGACGCGCGATGACTGACTGGCCTCTGCTCTCCATCACGACGTTCCTGCCCCTTCTGGGCGCGGCGTTCATCCTGACCATCCGCGGCGAAGACGCGGTGGTCGCCCGCAACTCCCGGAACGTGGCGCTGCTGACCAGCATCGCCACATTCCTGGTCTCCCTGCTGGCCTGGGCCGGCTTCAACCCGCAGAGCGCGGACTTCCAGCTGGTCGATCAGGCCCGCTGGCTGCCCGGCTTCGACATCAATTACAAGATGGGTGTCGACGGCATCTCGGTGTTCTTCGTTCTGCTGTCCACCTTTCTGACGCCGATCTGCATTCTGTCGGCCTGGGAAGCGGTGCAGAAGCGGGTGAAGGAATACATGATCGCCTTCCTGGTTCTCGAAACCATGATGGTGGGCATGTTCTGCTCGCTGGATCTGGTGCTGTTCTACATGTTCTTCGAAGGCGTCCTGATCCCGATGTTCATCATCATCGGCGTCTGGGGCGGCCCGCGCCGCGTTTACGCCGCCTTCAAGTTCTTCCTCTACACTCTGCTGGGTTCGGTGCTGATGCTGCTGGCCATTCTGGCCATGTACTTCGACGCCCACACCACCGACATCCAGGTGCTGATGACCCATGGGTTCCCCCATGCCATGCAGACCTGGCTGTGGCTGGCCTTCTTCGCCTCGTTCGCCGTCAAGGTGCCGATGTGGCCGGTTCATACCTGGTTGCCCGACGCCCACGTGGAAGCGCCGACCGCCGGTTCGGTGATCCTGGCCGGCGTGCTGCTGAAGATGGGCGGATACGGCTTCCTGCGCTTCAGCGTGCCGATGTTCCCGCTGGCTTCCCACGACCTGTCGGCGGTGATCTTCACCTTGTCCGTCGTGGCGGTGATCTACACCTCGCTGGTGGCCCTGGTGCAGCAGGACATGAAGAAGCTGATCGCCTATAGTTCGGTGGCTCATATGGGCTTCGTGACGCTGGGCATCTTCACCGTCAATGTCCACGGCGTCGAAGGCTCGATCTTCCAGATGCTGTCCCACGGCATCGTGTCGGGGGCGTTGTTCCTCTGCGTCGGCGTCGTCTACGACCGCCTGCATACCCGCGAGATCACTCGCTACGGCGGTCTGGCCAAGAACATGCCGGCTTACGCCTTCGTGTTCATGTTCTTCACCATGGCTTCCGTCGGTCTGCCCGGCACGTCCGGCTTCGTCGGCGAGTTCCTGGTGCTGATGGGGGCGTTCGAAGCCAACAGCTGGGTGGCCCTGTTCGCCGCCACCGGCCTCATCCTGGGTGCCGCCTACATGCTGTACCTGTATCGCCGGATCATCTTCGGCAAGCTGACCAAGGAAGACCTGAAGGGCCTTTTGGATCTGAGTCCTCGCGAGGTGGCGGTGTTCGTGCCCCTCATCGTGATGGTTCTGTGGATGGGCGTTTATCCCTCCACTTTCCTGGACCCGATTCACGCTTCCGTGTCCAAGCTGATCAATGACTACCAGCTCGCGCTGTCCGCCGCCGATGCGGTGTCGGTTGCGGTGCGCTGAGAGGGGAGGGGATAGACGTGTCGGATTTGCCGAACCTCTTGCCGGCTTTGCCGGAACTGTTCATGGCCGCGGCGGCTCTGCTGCTGCTGCTGTTGGGCGTGTTCGCCAAGAAGGACAACACCGCCGGCATCGCCGCGCTGACGGTGGGTGTCATGATCTTCGCTGCCGCCATGGTGCCGGCGGCGGGGGCGGCTCACGCCGTGACCTTCAACGGCATGTTCGTGGTGGACGCTTTCGCGGTTTTCACCAAGCTGCTGGTGCTGGCCGCTTCGGCCCTGTCGCTTTGCATGTCCGTCAACTGGATGCGCAAGGAAGGGACCGAACGCTTCGAATTCCCGGTGATGGTGCTGTTCGCCACCCTGGGCATGATGATGATGATCTCGGCCAACAACCTGATCTCGCTGTATCTCGGCCTGGAGTTGCAGAGCCTGTCGCTCTACGTTCTGGCCGCGTCGCAGCGTGACAACGCCAAGGCCACGGAAGCCGGTCTGAAGTATTTCGTGCTGGGGTCCCTGGCCTCGGGCCTGCTGCTCTACGGCGCTTCGCTGGTTTACGGCTTTGCCGGCACCACCGGCTTCGACGCCCTGGCCCACGCCTTCGAGCACGGGGCTCCGGTCGGCGTCGTGGTCGGCGTGGTCTTCATCCTGGCGGCTCTGGCCTTCAAGATTTCGGCCGTGCCCTTCCACATGTGGACGCCGGACGTCTATGAAGGCGCCCCGACCCCGGTGACGGCGCTGTTTGCCGTGGCTCCCAAGATCGCCGCCTTCTCGCTGCTGGTCCGTCTGATGGTCGGTCCGTTCGGCGAGATGGCCCATCAGTGGCAGCAGGTGGTGATCGTCGTTTCCGCCGCTTCGATGATCCTGGGCTCGTTCGCCGCCATCAACCAGCGCAACATCAAGCGCCTGATGGCCTACAGCTCCATCGGTCACGTCGGCTACGCCCTGATGGGTCTGGCCACCGGCGATCAGGTGGGTATCCGCGGTCTGCTGATCTATCTGGCCATTTATCTGTTCATGAACGTCGGCGCCTTCGCGGTGATCCTGTCCATGCGCCTGAAGGGCCGTCTGATGGAAAATATCGACGATCTGGCGGGGCTGTCCAAGACCCATCCGGCCATGGCCCTGTGGATGGCCGTGTTCATGTTCTCGATGGCCGGCGTGCCGCCCATGGCCGGCTTCTGGGGCAAGTTCTACGTCTTCATGGCCGCCATGGACAAAGGCTTGCTGGCCCTGGCCATCATCGGCGTGCTGACCAGCGTGGTGGGCGCGTTCTATTACCTGCGCATCATCAAGGTCATGTATTTCGACGAGCCGGTCGAAGCGCTGGACCGCGGCGTGGGTGGCGGACTGTCGGTGATCATGGCGATCAACGCCCTGTTCATTCTGGTCTTCACCTTCGTGCCCATGCCGCTGATTTCCAGCGCCGGGGCCGCCGCCGCCGCTCTGTTCGGGGGGTGATGGCCGATTGCGCCACCACCCTTCGCTCAGGCTGATTTCCTCATGATGGCCCTGCCGCCGCCCTTTCGCCTTGCCGCCTTCGACTGCATCGACAGCACGAACGACGAGGTGAGGCGGCGGGCCGATTCCGGGGAAGGCCCGAACCTCGTGGCTTGGGCCAAGGAACAGACCGCAGGCCGCGGCCGCCGGGGCCGGCCCTGGGTTTCCCCCCGCGGCAATCTTCATTGCTCGATCCTGCTGCAACCCCGCCCCAGGGCGGACGAGGCGCCGCAACTGGCCTTCGTCGCCGCCGTGGCGTTGCAGCAATCCCTGTCCTCGCTGCTGCCGCAGTCGCCGTTCCGCTGCAAATGGCCCAACGATCTTCTGTGCAACGGCAAGAAGGTGGCGGGCATGCTGCTGGAATCGGCGTCTCCCTACGTCATCCTGGGGGTGGGGGTAAACGTGGTCGAGGCTCCGGCGCCCGCGCTCTATCCGGCGGTCTGCCTGCGCCAGCTGGGCAGCGGCGCCGAGGATTTCGACGTGTTGTCGGCTTTCTGCGAGGCTTTGGCCGAATGGCACGGCCGCTGGATGACAGAAGGCTTCGCGCCGATCCGCCAGGCCTGGCTGGACCGCGCGCAAGGGGTGGGCGGGCCGGTGACGGTGCGTCTGGCCGATCATAGTGAGCAAAATGGCCGTTTCGCCGGGCTGGACGCGGCGGGAGCCTTGCTGCTTGAAACTTCCGATGGCGCCTGCCGGCCGATCCTGGCCGGCGACGTCTTTTTTCCGCGATGAAGCGAAGAGGGGGCTCTGATGCTTCTGGCTATCGATTCCGGTAATACCAATATCGTTTTCGCCCTCTTCGACGGCGACAAGGTGCGCGGCGAATGGCGGTCATCGACCGACACCAACCGGACCGCCGACGAGTTCGGCGTCTGGCTGACCCAGCTCATGGCAATGGAAGGCCTGAACCGCGACGACGTCGACGCCTGCATCATCGCATCGGTGGTGCCGGCGGTGGTGTTCGCCCTGAAGACCCTGTGCCGCCGCTATTTCGGCTGCGAGGCTTTGGTGGTGGGCGACGAAGGCGTCAAGCTGGGCATCGCCATCGATCTCGACCGCCCCGAGGAAGTGGGCGCCGACCGTCTTGTCAACGCCGTGGCGGCCCACAAATATTACCAAGGCGCGCTGATCGTCATCGATTTCGGCACCGCCACCACGTTCGACGTGGTGGACGGCGACGGAACCTATTGCGGCGGCGCCATCGCGCCGGGCATCAATCTGTCGCTAGAGGCCTTGCACATGGCGGCGGCCAAGCTGCCCCGCGTGGCCATCGGGCGGCCGCGCACGGTGATCGGCAAGGCCACGGTGCCGGCCATGCGTTCGGGTATTTTCTGGGGCTATTGCGGTCTGATCGAAGGTCTGGTCAGCCGCATCAAAAAAGAGTTCGGCGCTCCCATGACGGTGCTGGCCACCGGCGGACTGGCTCCGCTGTTCATGGAGGCGATCGACGTCATTCAACATCTTGACCCCGACCTGACCTTGCGGGGATTGCTGGAAATTCACCGGCTGAACGCGAAAATATGACCAAGAGCAACGACGAACTGATCTTCCTTCCCCTCGGCGGTTCCGGGGAGATCGGCATGAATCTCAACCTGTACGGCGTGCGCGGCAAATGGCTGATCGTCGATTGCGGCGTCACCTTCGGCGACGACAGCACGCCGGGGGTCGAGGTGATGATGGCCGATCCCAGCTTCATCGAGGAGCGCCGTAAGGATCTGGTCGGCATCGTCCTGACCCATGCCCACGAAGACCATCTGGGGGCCGTGCATTGGCTGTGGCACCGCCTGCGCTGCCCGGTCTACGCCACGCCCTTCACCGCCACTCTGCTGCGCGGCAAGCTGCACGAGGCCAATCTGGTGGGGCAGGTGGACGTCCACGAAATTCCCCTGGGCGGCAGCGTCAAGCTGGGGCCGTTCGACGTCGAACTGATCGGGCAGACCCACTCGATTCCCGAGCCCAACAGCCTGGCCATCCGCACGCCGCTGGGCACCGTGATCCATACCGGCGACTGGAAATTCGACCCCAACCCGCTGGTGGGCGCGACCGCCGATTTCGACAAGATGAAACGCATCGGCGACGAAGGGGTGCTGGCTCTGGTCGGCGATTCCACCAACGTCTTCACCAAGGGCACGTCGGGCTCGGAAGCCGATGTGCGCAAAAGCCTGATCCGGCTGTTCGGCCAATATTCCGGCAAGCTGGCGGTGGCTTGCTTCGCCACCAATCTGGCCCGCGTCGAATCCATCGCCGTGGCGGCGGCGGAAAACGGCCGCGACGTCGCCCTGGTCGGGCGTTCGCTGTGGCGGATCGAGGAAGCCGCCCGCAAGAACGGCTATCTGAAGGGCATCCCTCCCTTCCTCAACGAGCACGACGCCGGTTATCTGCCCGAGGACAAGGTGGTGTACATCTGCACCGGCAGCCAGGGCGAACCCCGCGCCGCTTTGGCCCGCATCGCCTCGGACCAGCATCCGCACGTCACCTTGGGACGCGGCGACGTGGTGATTTTCTCGTCGCGCATCATTCCCGGCAACGAGAAGTCGATCTACAAGCTGCAAAACATGCTCAGCCGCCAAGGCGTCGAGGTGGTGACGGAAAAGGATCACTTCGTCCACGTTTCCGGCCATCCCGGCCGCGACGAGATGACCAGGATGTATCAACTGATCCGTCCGGCCATTTCGGTGCCGGTGCACGGCGAGAACCGCCATCAGCTGGAGCACGCCGCCTTGGCCCGCGCCTGCGACGTCGCCCATACGGTGATCGTCGAGAACGGCGACATGCTGAAGCTGGCCCCCGGCGAGCCCGAGGTGGTGGACCATGTCAGCACCGGGCGCTTGGCCGTCGACGGCAACCGGCTGGTGCCCATGGATTCGGAAATCATGCGCAGCCGCCACCGCATGGTGCATAACGGTTCGGCGGTGGTGACCATCGTTCTGGATAGGAAGGGCAAGCTGCTGGGCGATCCCCAGGTCAGTGCCCAGGGGCTGCTGCATGCCGAGCACGAGGCTGACGAGCACGAGGCGGTGGTGGAGGCCGTGCGCGCCGCCATCAACGAACTGTCCTATCCCGCCCGCGGCGACGACGATGCGGTGAAGGAATCCGCCCGTCTGGCCGTCCGGCGTCACCTGAAGGGCAGCCATGGCAAGAAGCCGCTCACCGATGTGCATCTTGTCAGGGTATGATTACCACCCGTTCCAACGATAACGCAGAGAGGATGTTTCCATGATCGGCAAGCTGAACCATGTCGCCATCGCCGTTCCCGATCTCGACGCCGCCGTCGCCACTTACCGCGACGTGCTGGGCGCCAAGGTATCGGCTCCGGTGCCGCAGCCGGCCCATGGCGTGACCGTGGTTTTCGTGCAGTTGGACAACACCAAGGTCGAACTGCTGCATCCGCTGGGCGAGAATTCGCCGATCCAAGGGTTCCTGGACAAGAACGCTTCCGGCGGCATCCATCACGTTTGTTACGAAGTGGCCGACATCCTGGCCGCCCGCGACAAGCTGAAAGCCGCCGGCGCCCGCGTGCTGGGCAACGGCGAGCCGAAGATCGGCGCTCACGACAAGCCGGTGCTGTTCCTGCATCCCAAGGACTTCAACGGCACACTGGTCGAGCTGGAACAGGCTTAAAGCCAGATTTTCCGGGCGGCCCCTTGCGGCCGCCCTTTTTGTTTGGCGGAGGCTTTCATGAGCTGGTATTGCGACATCGCCCCCGGCCATCCCTTCCACGGCCCCTATCACGACCGGGAATACGGTTTTCCCCTGCGCGGCGACGCCGAATTGTTCGAGCGGCTGTCCCTGGAGATCATGCAGGCGGGGTTGTCCTGGCTGATCGTGCTGAAAAAGCGCGACGCCCTGAAATCCGCCTTCGACGGTTTCGATCCGGCCAAGGTCGCCACCTATGGCGACGAAGAGGTCGGCCATCTGCTGGCCAATCCCGGCATCATCCGCAACCGCTTGAAGATCGCCGCCATCATCGAGAACGCCAGACGGCTGCTGGCGATCATCGAGCGTCACGGCTCCTTCGCCGCCTGGATGGACGGCCAGGGCGACCTGGGCAAGGAACAGTGGGTCAAGCTGTTCCGCAAGACCTTCAAATTCATGGGCGGCGAGGTGGTGGGCGAATTTCTGATGAGCATCGGCCGTCTGCCCGGCGCGCATCGCCCGGACTGTCCGGCCCAGGCGGCCATCGACGCCTTGAAGGGCTAGGGGGGCAAAACAAAAAGGCAGAGCCTGGGGCTCTGCCTTTTTGTTTTTCTCGTTTGAGCGCAGTGGACGCGTGGTTTGTCCTCGCTGTCCGACTGGCTCCTCCCTAAACTTAGGCCAGCGCGTTTTCGGCTTGGCCCCTTTCTTCGAAAATGACTATACGAAATTTCCTTCCGCTCGTCACTCCGTATTTTTGCAAAAGTTTCGTGACCACAATTTTTTTATGGACTTTAACCGAAGATAGGACCGTCGTCTCGCCACCCTTGCGTGGATTGTGGCTGGTACGGCACACTTTTTCCGCAGGCAGGCATCGCCCGAGGTTCGCCATGTTGAAAGAATCCGTTCTCAGTGCCGCTCTTTTCCTAACATTCTGTCTTTCCCCGCTTGCGGCCGAGGAAGTGACGGTGACCAATCAGCCGGTCTATGTCACCAAAAGCGACTGCATGCGACTTGTGTCCCATCAGCCGGCCCCCGACGTGGCCTATCAGCCGGGCCAGGACGTGCATGGGAAATACGTTGCGCCCGCCGACCTGCCGGGCAATCAATATCCTGGGCTGGTGCCGGACAAGATCGAGTTCAATCTGCAGATCAATCCGATGAATTACGCCAAGGGGGCGAAGGGAGCCTCGTCGTCGGCCAGTTCGTCCTCGGGATCCTCCTCGGGTTCGTCTTCCGGCTCGTCGTCCGGTTCATCCTCGTCTTCGTCGTCGTCCACCACCACGACCACCACCTACGGCCCCGGCGTTTCCTCGACCCAGGGCAAATTCGACAATACTGGTCTGGCGGTCGGCAAGATCTCGGTCAACCTGGCCAGCGGGCAGGCGACTTTGAACGGCCAGCCGCTGAGCGGCGACGACGAGCAGGCGGTCCGCGCCGCCTGCCGTGGGGCAGGGGTGCGCTAGCAATCAGTAGACGGCACGGCGCACATTGCCTAAAGTCACGCGCAATTTGTCCGTCCTGCCGTTCCCGAGGAACTGAATGCGTCTTTCTTCTTATTTCCTGCCCACCCTGAAGGAAAACCCCGCCGAGGCTCAGATCGTCTCGCACCGTCTGATGCTGCGCGCCGGCATGGTCCGCCAGACCGCCGCCGGCATCTATACCTGGCTGCCGCTGGGTCTGCGGGTGCTGCGCAAGATCGAGCAGATCGTGCGCGAGGAACAGAACCGCGCCGGCGCCCAGGAACTGCTGATGCCGACCATCCAGTCGGCCGAGCTGTGGAAGGAATCGGGCCGCTACGACGATTACGGCAAGGAGATGCTGCGCATCACCGACCGTCACGACCGCGAAATGCTGTTCGGCCCCACCAACGAAGAGCTGATCACCGCTGTCTTCCGCGACAATGTGAAGAGCTACAAGGAACTGCCGAAGATCCTCTATCACATCCAATGGAAGTTCCGCGACGAGGTGCGTCCGCGCTTCGGCGTCATGCGCGGCCGTGAGTTCCTGATGAAGGACAGCTACAGCTTCGACATCGATCCGGCTGCGGCGCGCCGTTCCTATAACCGCATGTTCATCGCCTATATGCGGACCTTCGCCCGTCTGGGCCTGAAGGCCATTCCCATGAAGGCCGACACCGGCCCCATCGGCGGCGATCTGTCTCACGAATTCCACATCCTGGCCGAAACCGGCGAATCGGGCGTGTTCGTGCACCGCGATTTCATCGACATGGACTGGAAAGACCGCGAAGTCGATTACGACGGCGATCTTCAGCCCCTGGTCGACGAACTGACCGGCAAATACGCCGTCACCGAGGAAAAGCAGGATCCGGCCATCGAAGCCGAGCTGGGCGACAAGCTGGTGTCGGCCCGCGGCATCGAAGTCGGCCACATCTTCTATTTCGGCACCAAGTATTCCAAGGCCATGGGCGCCGTGGTGGCTGGCCCGGGCGGCGAGAGCGTCACCGTCGAAATGGGCAGCTACGGCATCGGCGTGTCGCGTCTGGTGGGCGCCATCATCGAGGCCAGCCATGACGACAACGGCATCATCTGGCCGGATTCGGTGGCTCCCTTCCGCGTTGGCGTGGTCAACCTGAAAAAGGGCGACGCCGCCTGCGACGAAGCCTGCGAAAAGCTCTACAAGGCTTTCGGCGAGGACGCCGTTTACGACGACCGCGACGAACGGGCCGGCGCCAAGTTCGCCAACATGGACCTGATCGGCGTGCCGTGGCAGGTCATCGTCGGGCCGAAGGGCATCGCGGGCGGCAAGGTCGAGGTCAAGAACCGCGCCACTGGCGAACGCGAGGAAATCAGCCTCGACGCCGCCTTGGCCCGTTTCGCCTAAGGTAAAGACGGGGGCGGGGCTTCGCGCTCTGCTCCCGGCCGAAGCTGCGGCGGCGGCTTAACGAAAGAATGGGGTTTGGGGCCGGTCGCCCCAAGCGGGTCCGGGCAAGCGTCCGGTTGAACGTGAGAGACCTCCTATGATCTTCGGCGCATTCGAACGCATGGTGGCGGCCCGGTATCTGCGGGCGCGGCGGCGGGAAGGCTTCATTTCCATCATTGCCTGGTTCTCGTTGCTGGGCATCGCCCTGGGCGTGGCCACCCTGATCATCGTCATGTCGGTGATGAACGGCTTTCGGGCCGAGCTGCTGGGCCGCATCCTGGGACTGAACGGCCATGTCGGCGTTTATGCCGAAGCCGGCGCCGGTATGCGCGATTTCGACCCGCTTGCGCAGAAGCTGCGGGGGCTGCCGGGCGTGGTGGCGGTCTATCCCATCATCGAGGGGCAGGTGATGGTCACCGGCGCCTCCGGCGGCGCGTCCGGCGCCATGGTGCGCGGCATCCGTTCCGACGATCTGCTGTCGCGGCAAAAGGTCATGGAGGGCATCCGTCAGGGCAATCCGCAGGCCTTCCAGGGCGACAATGCGGTGATCGTTGGTGATCGTCTGGCCGAGAAATTAGGCCTGACGGTCGGCGATGCCATCACGCTGATTTCGCCTAAGGGCAACGCCACCGCCTTCGGCACGGTGCCGCGCGTGCGCGCCTACAAGATCGTGGCGACCTTCAACGTCGGCATGTACGAGTATGATTCGTCATTCGTTTTCATGCCGCTCGATGCTGCTCAGATCTATTTCATGCTGCCCAATCAGGTCACCGATCTGCAGATGATGCTGGACAATCCAGACCGTGCGGCCGACGTCACCGATGAGGTCTTCAGCCTGACCAACGGCCATGCCCGCGTCTATGACTGGCAGCAGGCCAACGCCAGCTTCTTCAACGCCATCCAGGTCGAACGCAACGTGATGTTCCTGATCCTGACGCTGATCATTCTGGTGGCGGCGTTCAACATCATCTCCAGCCTGATCATGCTGGTGAAGGACAAGGGCCGCGACATCGCCATTCTGCGCACCATGGGGGCGACGCGGGGCATGATCATGCGCATCTTCTTCCTGTCGGGCGCCAGCGTCGGCGTCATCGGCACGGCAGCCGGCGTCGCTTTGGGGCTGGCTTTCGCCCGTAACATCGAAAGCATCCGCCAGTTTCTGCAGCATTTCACCGGCCGCGATCTGTTCGCCGCCGAGATCTATTTCCTCAGCAAACTGCCGGCCAAGGTCGACAGCGGCGAGGTAATCACCGTCGTGCTGATTTCCCTGGGGCTATCCTTCGCCGCCACGCTTTATCCCAGTTGGCGGGCCGCCCGTCTCGACCCGGTGGAGGCTCTGCGCTATGAGTGAGCTGGCTCTCAGGCTGGATGGCGTGGTTCGCCGCTTCAAGCAGGGCAAGGAAGAGCTGTCGGTGCTGAACGGCGCTTCGCTTGCGGTCAGGCCCGGCGAAATCGTCGCTCTGGTCGGACCTTCGGGGGCGGGCAAGTCGACCCTGCTGCAGATCGCCGGTCTGCTGGAGCGTCCCGACGGCGGCGACGTGTTGATCGACGGCGAATCCTGCGGATCGCTCAACGATGACAAGCGCACCCGCGTGCGCCGCCACAAGCTGGGCTTCGTCTATCAATACCATCACCTGCTGCCGGAATTCTCCGCTCTGGAGAACATCGTTCTGCCGCAGATGATCACCGGCAAATCCCGCAAGGATTCGGTTCCGCACGCCCTCGATCTGCTGGACCGCATGGGGCTGAAGCCCCGCGCCGAGCACCGCCCCGGCCAATTGTCCGGCGGCGAGCAGCAGCGCGTCGCCATCGCCCGCGCCCTGGCCAACGGTCCCAGCCTGCTGCTGGCCGACGAGCCCACCGGCAATCTGGATCCCCATACGTCGGAAGGTGTGTTCGCTCAGTTGCTGCACTTGGTGCGCGGCCAGGGATTGGCCGCCTTGATCGCCACCCACAATCCCGAACTGGCGAAACGCATGGACCGCATGATCACCCTGCGCGACGGCGTGCTGGTGGACGTGGAAAAATAGGGGCGTCCATTCGACGCTGTTGAATCAAAAGGGAGGGGCTTGCCCCTCCCTTTTTTGTTTCTGCCCCCGTCGCTTCTCAGTTCTGGAACACGATGCGTAGAGCGCCCCAGTGACGGCCCTTGATGATGATCGGCACGCTGGCGTCCTTCACGGTCAGGGTGCGGTCGCCCATTTTCCGGTTGAAGGTTTGCAGCAGGATGGGCTTGCGGTTCTGGGCGGCGGCCATGGCGGTATAGTCGCTGAATTTGATGCGGTTGCGGCAGTTGGCGGCGTTCCACACCGGGTCCGGCCCCTGGGGTTTGGAATATTGCGGCTGGTGGCTGGGCATGTAGCCGTTGCGGTCCACCGAGCAGACGGCCATGGCGTTCAGGCGGGAGGCCATCGGATCCTGAATAGGGGGCAGCACCTTGTCGCAGAAGGCGGTGAAGCGGGTGGTGAACTGGGGCGGATTCGAGCCGGGAATCTGATGATAGCCTTCGTCGAACAGGTCGCTTTCGGAAATCTGTCCCTCGGCCAGACCGCGCTCGAAGGCTTCGATGACCTTGGCGGCGGTATCCTGGGCGGCGGTGATATAGGGGGTGTTTTCGGTTTCGATGCCCATTTCGGCGGTGGTGCCGATCAGGCTTTCCCCCAGCTTGCGCACCACCTGGATGCGGTCCGAGGCGCTTTCCAGGCGGCTTGACGTCTGATAGACGCCGGCGGTCATTTCAGCCAGCCGGGCGTCGATGCTGTTGATGCCGTCGCTGATGGCGGTGGCGTCCTGGCTAATGTCGCGGGACTGCGCCTCCATCTTGTCGATGGCGTTGCGCACGGTGTTCATGACCGAGGCGATAGCGTCGGTGCTGTCGGCCACGGCCGCCGCCTTGGCGCTGCCGGCGGCGCTTTCGTTGATCAGCTTCTGGGCCTGGTCGTTCAGCGCCCGCAAGGTGCTTTCGATGCCGGACGTGGCTTCGGCGGTCTTGCGCGACAGCGCCTTGACCTCCGAGGCGACGACGGCGAATCCCTTGCCCAAGGCTCCGGCGCGGGCGGCTTCGATGGTGGCGTTCAGGGCCAGCATGTTGGTCTGCCCGGCGATGGCGCCGATTTCCTTGGCGACCTTGCCGACCTGGGTCAGCGCCTCGCGCAGGCCGGACAGCTGGCTTTCCATATTGGTGACCATGGTGGCCAGGGCGCGGATCTCGGCCAGGGACGTCTGAATCTGGCCTTGCGAGCTTTCCACGGTGCCGCGGGCTTCCTGGATGACGTCGAAAGCCTCGTCGGTGCTGACGGCGATGTGCTCGGACATTTTCGAGACGGTGTCGGCGGATAGCTTCAGCTCGCTGAAATCCTCGCCCTGACGTTTCACATGGCCGGACAAATCGTCCACCACGTCGATCACTTCAGACAGTCCGATACTGAGTTTCCCGGCATCGTCGGCAATCTTTTCGATCATGGACGACTGGTCTTTGGCAGGCACGGCGCCGGCGAAGGTCATGGAACTGATCCTTTCTTTGGTCGCCGCACCCTATGAGCCCCCGCCCGGTCCGCGGCCAAACAAATTGTTCCTGGAAAAATATCTCAGAAGATTGAGCCCTGAAAGCGATAACACGTATGTGGGGCATTTTGGTGTGGTTGTAATCCCTTGGGGTTATGTCGTTGGTTCTCATCCGTTCTGTGGAGAGTTGTATGGCATCCCGTCTAAGACCCGCATGAACCTTGGGTTACAACCTTGCTATGACGCCCTGTTTTCACAAAAATATTTTCTTTTTCCCTCTAGAGTTGCTTTAGATAGGAGCGTCTGACACATTCCATCCAAAGAGGTTGGCTCATGAAGCGTGCAATCACTCTTGCCGGCGGCGGTCCGGCGGTCGGCCTGTCCATCGGTTCGCTGAAGCGTTTGGATGAAGCGGGGATAAAGTTCGACGTTTGGGCGCTGTCGTGCATCGGCGCCTGGCTGGGCATTGTTTACAATCAGGCGGAGCCGGGGAAAGAGGTGCAGACCTCCATCGACTTTTTCCGCCAGATTTTCCGCGACGACCGAACCTATTCGCGCTTTCCCATCGCCTCGGTGTTCGCGCCCGACTTTTTCAGCGAAACCCGCAGGATGGTGGATTTCATCATTGATCCGCGCAATTACGAGAATCTGGTGCTGCCCGACAAGATCGCCGAAGCGGCGGAATACACCTTGTCGCTGCTGACCAATCCGAGGCGGTGGAACCAGGCGGAAATCAACAGCTGGCTGCTCAATCAGGTGCTGGCGGTCAATCCGTTCAGCCGTTACCTGACCAGCATGATGTACCTGTCGAAAAACAACGGGTTGTCGCGCATCTTCTATCCCGACAGCCCGGTGCTGAACGAGATCGATTTCGACAAGCTGTATCAGGAGAACAAGCCGTTCATTTACCATAATTCCTATAACCTGACGAAGAAGAGGCTGGAATTGTTCGCCAACAAGCCCATGAAGGGCTACAGCAAGATTTCGGCCCATACTCTGTGCGCCTGCTCGGCCTTGCCCTATATCGAGGAGCCGGTGCGCCTGGGCGACGACATCTATTGCGAAGGCGCCACCATCGACACGGTGAACTTCGAGGATCTTCTGCGCGATCATCCCGATCTGGACGAGGTGTGGGTCAGCCGCATCCTGGACCACGATCAGGTGCGGGCACCCGACACTCTCTACGACGCCTTGAACAATCTGGTGATGCTGTTCGCCTCGACCACCAGCGAGGACGACGTCAAGCTGTTCAAGTTTCACGCCGCCGAAGTCGGCTGGAAGGGCAAGATCGTCGAGATCCCGGTCGCTCACAACATCAATTACGACTGGACCTATTCGAACCTGGACCGTTCCATCAAGGACGGCTACGAGGCCACCGATCTGGTGCTGAAAAAATATCTGGCCGAGCAGAACAAGCCGCTGGCCGGGATCAAGGCGCCGGCCAAGGCTCCGGCGCGGGCATTGCACGCCGTCGAATGATCGTTCGGTTGTCAGGGGCTGGAAAAAATGGCGGGGAGGACGGCCGGTCTTCCCCGCTTTTCCTTGTTCAGGCCTTGCGGCGGACCGGCCAGGAATTGGCGGCTACGCCCAGAATGATTAAGGCGGCGCCCGCCAGCTTCTGCGGGCCGGGTTTTTCTCCCAGGATCAGGGCGCCGGAACTGAGCCCGAACAGCGGCACCAGCAGCGAGAACGGGGCGACCACCGCCGCCGGATAGCGCTTCAGCAGCATGCTCCACAGGCCGTAGCCGACGATGGTGGCGCCGAAGGCGATATAAGCCAGGGAGCCGAAGCCGACCCAGGTCATGCCGGTAAAGGCGCTTTCCATGCGTTCCGGGCCTTCGAACAGCCAGGATAGGGCCAGCAGGGGAAGCGGCGGCACCAGACTGACCCAGACCATCAGGCGCATCGGGTCCATGGCCTTGGCCCGGCGGGTCAGGATATTGGAGGTGGCCCAGCAGGCAGCGGCGGCGATGACCATCAGGAACGGTCCCAGCGCGCCGAAATCCAGGCTGCCGGCGATGGTTAGGACGCCGGCGAAAGCGATGACCACGCCCGCCATTTGGCGGATGCCCGGCCGTTCGCCCAATGTCAGGGCGGCGAAAAGGGTGGTGAAGAACACCTGGGTTTGCAGCACCGCCGAGCTGAGGCCCGCCGGCATGCCCAGGTTCATGGCGGTGAACAACAGGCCGAACTGGCCGACGCCCAGGGCCAGGCCGATGCCGATCACCCATTTCATGGCGACGCCGGGCGAACGGTAGAACGGCAGGAACGGCGCCGCCGCCAGGACGAAGCGCAGGGCCGAGAACAGCAGAGGGGGCATGGAGCCCAAGCCCAGCTTGATGGCGACGAAATTGAAGCCCCAGATCAGGGCGACCAGAACGGCCAGGGCGATATGGATCAAAGACATGGCGGCGACCCTAGCATTGCCGTCCCGGGCTTTCCAATAGGAAGAAGGGAAAGGGCATTCCCTCTGGCGCGGGGCGGCGACCCGCGTTACCTTTCCCGTCATGCCGCACGCCGATTTCGTCCATCTCCGCTGTCACACCGCCTATTCGCTGTCCGAAGGGGCCATCAAGGTCAAGGAGCTGATCAAGCTTGTGACCAAGAACGCCATGCCGGCGGTGGCCATCACCGATACGGGCAACCTGTTCGGCGGTTTGGAGTTCTCCACCGCCTGCGCCGACGCCGGAGTGCAGCCGATCATCGGCGTGCAGTTGCATATCCGCCGCTGCGACGTCGAGGAAGCCAAAGGCTTCGGCGCCGCCCGGGACACGGGGCGCAAGCCGGAGCCGGACCAGATCGTGCTGCTGGCTCAGTCGGAAGCCGGCTACGGCAATCTGATGAAGCTGATTTCCAAGGCCTTCCTGGCGACCGATGGCGGCGAGACGCCCCAGGTGGAGATGGCCGAGCTGGAAAGTCGCGCCGACGGTCTGATCGCCTTGAGCGGCGGTCTGCGGGGCGCCGTCGGCCGTCTGCTGGGTGAAGGGCACGCCGACCGCGCCGAAGCCATGCTGCTGCGGCTGAAGGCGGCGTTCCCGGATCGCCTGTATGTCGAACTTCAGCGCCACGGCCTGGAGATCGAGGACCGCATCGAGCCGGGCCTGATCGATCTGGCCTATAAGCACGACGTGCCCCTGGTAGCCACCAACGAGCCGTTCTTCTCGGACGCCGGCATGTACGAGGCCCACGACGCCCTGCTGTGCATTGCCGAGGGCAGCTATGTCAGCCAGGACGACCGCCGCCGCCTGACGCCGGAACATCGCTTCAAGTCGGCCGCCGAAATGCGGGCTTTGTTCGCCGATATTCCCGAGGCCGTCGACAATACCCTGGTGGTCGCCAAGCGTTGCGCCTTCATGGTGTCCAAGCGCAAGCCGATCCTGCCGCCCTACCGCATGCCCGGTCTGACCGAGGCCGACGTGTTGCAGCAAAAGACCTGGGAAGGCTTGGACAAGCGGCTGGAAAAGCACATCTTCCGCCCGGACATGACCGAACAGGAGCGGGAGGAGGCGGCCAAGCCTTACCGCGAGCGCGTGCAGTTCGAGCTGGACGTGATCATTCAGATGGGCTTTCCCGGTTACTTCCTCATCGTGTCCGACTTCATCCAATGGGGAAAAGCTCACGGGGTGCCGGTGGGGCCGGGACGCGGCTCCGGTGCCGGATCGGCCGTGGCCTGGGCCTTGACCATCACCGATCTCGACCCCTTGCGCTGGGGGCTGCTGTTCGAACGGTTCCTGAACCCCGAACGCGTTTCCATGCCCGACTTCGATATCGACTTCTGTCAGGACAAGCGCGAACAGGTCATTCACTACGTTCAGGAAAAATACGGTTTCGAGCAGGTTGCCCAGATCATCACCTTCGGTAAGCTGCAGGCCAAGGCGGTGGTGCGCGACGTCGGGCGCGTGCTGCAAATGCCCTATGGCCAGGTGGACCGCATCAGCAAGCTGGTGCCCAACAATCCCGCCGATCCCATCAGCCTGAAGGACGCCATCGAAAAGGAACCGCTGCTCAAAGAAATGCAGCAGACTGACGAGCAGGTGGCGCATCTGCTCGATATCGGCATGAAACTGGAGGGGCTTTACCGCCATGCCTCGACCCATGCCGCCGGTGTGGTGATCGGCGACCGCCCGCTGGACGAACTGGTGCCGCTCTATCGAGACCCGCGCTCGGACATGCCGGTGACCCAGTTCAACATGAAGTGGGTGGAATCCGCCGGTTTGGTGAAGTTCGACTTCCTGGGGCTGAAGACCCTGTCGGTGATCTATCGGGCCGTCGACAACGTGCATCGCGCCCAGAAGGTGGATATCGATCTGGCGGCCATCCCGCTGGACGACAAGGGCTCCTACGACATGCTGGCCCGCGGCGAGACGGTGGGCGTGTTCCAGTTGGAAAGCTCGGGCATGCGCGACGTGCTGCGCAAGATGCAGGCCGACCGCTTCGAGGACATCATCGCCGTGGTGGCGCTTTACCGTCCCGGCCCGATGGACAACATCCCGCATTACATTAACGTCAAGCATGGCCGGGAAGAGCCCGACTACATGCATCCCCGCCTGGAATGGATTCTGACCGAAACCAACGGCATCATGATCTACCAGGAACAGGTGATGCAGATCGCCCAGGAACTGTCGGGCTATACCCTCGGCGGCGCCGACCTTCTGCGCCGCGCCATGGGCAAGAAGATCAAGGAGGAGATGGACGCCCAGCGCAAAATCTTCTGCGACGGCGCCATGGCCCGAGGCGTCGACGGCGCCAAGGCCAACGAAATCTTCGATCAGGTCAACAAGTTCGCCGGTTACGGCTTCAACAAGTCGCACGCGGCGGCCTATGCCCTGGTGGCCTATCAGACTGCTTGGCTGAAAGCCAATTATCCCGTCGAGTTCCTGGCCGCCTCGATGACCTACGATATGCACAACACCGACAAGCTGAACATCTTCCGCCAGGAGTTGGATCGCTTGAAAATCAAGGTGTTGCCGCCTGATGTTAACAAGTCTGGTCCAGACTTCTGGGTCGAGGCGCAGGCGGACGGAAGTCTGGCTGTGCGCTACGCCCTGGCGGCGCTGAAGAATGTCGGCGCGGCGGCGATGGATGCCCTGGTGGTCGAGCGGCAGAAGAACGGCCCCTATAAGGATTTGGCCGATTTCGCCCGGCGCATGGACGCCAAGGCCATCAACAAGCGGCAGATGGAAAATCTGGTACGGGCCGGGGTGTTCGACAGCCTTGAGAAAAACCGGGCGAAACTGTTTGAAGGCATTGAAGTTATCCTGCGCGAAGCCCAGGCGGCGGCGGTGGACCGGGAGTCAGGCCAGTCCAGCCTGTTCGGCGGTCCGTCGACCCCGACCAAGGTGGTTCTGCCTCAACGTTCCGACTGGTCGCCGCTGGAGAAGCTGCAGCAGGAATTCGACTCCATCGGCTTCTATCTGTCGGCCCATCCCATGGACACCTACAGCCGGTCTTTGCAGCGCCTCGGCGTGTTGAAGATTTCCGAGGTTCCCCGCCATCTGGCGGCGGGCGGCAAAAGCCGCATCAAACTGGCCGGCACCTTGAATGCCAAGCAGGAACGCATTTCCAGCCGGGGTAGCCGCTACGCCTTCATCACTCTGTCGGATTCCACCGGCCTGTTCGAGGTGATGCTGTTCTCGGAAGTGCTGTCGGCCTGCCGCGATCTGCTGGATAGCAACACGCCGCTGCTGGTCACCGTCGAGGCCCGCATCGAGGAAGAACAGCTGAAGCTGACCGGCCAGGCGGTGGAAAGCCTGGACAAGGCCGCCGCCGCCGCCGCCGCCGGGGTCAAGATCGTCATCGGCGACGAAACTCCCATCGTGCCTTTGCGCGACCTGATCGCCAAGGAGGGCCGGGGCAAGAGCCAGATCGTTTTGGTGGCCCGCACCGGCACCCGCGAGGTCGAGGCCCGGCTGGGCGGAGCCTATTCCTTGTCGCCGTCCTTGATGGCGTCCCTGCGGTCCATGACCGGCGTTCTGGAAATCCAGGAAATCTAAAGCGGCTGGATCAGGATCATGGTCATGTCGTCGCGGCGCGGTTCGGTCCCGCGATAATCCTTCAGCACGCTTTTCAGATGGCCGATCTGGCGGTTCAGCGGCCATGTCTGGATATCCGACAGGATGGCTTTCAGGCGTTTGCGCCCCAACAGGCGGCGCGGCGTGCCGCCGACGTGATCGGATACGCCGTCGCTGAACAGATAAAAGACCATGCCCGGTTCGACGGGAATGTCGTGCTGGGCGAAAGGCCCCCGCGGAGGATTGGTGCGATAGCCGAGATTGGCCCGGTTGCCCTTGATTTCGTGGATGTTTCCATTCTTGGCGTAGAGCAGGGGGATGCTGGCGCCGCAGAAGGTCATGATCCGCCGCCCTTCGTCCCAGCGCAGGATGGCGGCGTCCAGGCCGTCGTCGGAACGGCTGTCCGGGCGGTCCTGGCGCATGCGCAGGCGGACGGCATGATCGACCTCCGACAGGATGTCGGCCGGAGCGAACAGGCCCTGGTAATGGACGGCGGTGTCGATGGCCGAGGCGGTGATCAAGGTCATGAAGGCGCCGGGAACGCCGTGACCGGTGCAATCGGCCAGAAAGATCAGGCTTTGCCGCTGCTGCCGCTCCATCCAGTAATAGTCGCCGCTGACCGCTTGCAGGGGTTCCCAATGGATTTGAATGTCGCTGACGGCGTCACCCAGGGTTTGGCGGTCGGGCAGCAGGGCGTTCTGAATCATGTTGGCGTAGCGCAGGCTTTCGCTGATGCGGCGGTCGGCGGTGGCGTCGGTGACGGTGCCTTCGTAATAAAGAATCTGTCCGGCGGCGTTGCGCACGGCGCGGGCGGTTTCGGAAATCCAGATGGTGGCGCCGTCGGCTCGGCGGATTTCCGACTGGAAATGCCTCACCACGTCGTTTTCCGACATCAGCGAGCGAAAGGTGTCGCGCCGGGTGGGATCGACGTAAAGCTGGTCTTCGATGTCGGTCAGTTGGCCGATCATGGCCGGAACGTCGGGAAAGCCGTAAAGATGCGCCAGAGCCTGATTGGCGAAGAGATAGCGTCCGTCGAGGGTGGTGCGGAAAATGCCGATGACCGCGTTTTCGGCGAAATCGCGGAAATCAAGAGGCGGAGAACCCGGAGCCTCTTCGTGGAGTCGCAGCGTATTCCCGGAATGCGGCATGGCAGTCTCTGCGTATGGATGACGTCCAGGATGAAAGGGCGTTGCTGTTTATATTATGAACAATAAATGTGCATAATATAATATTGTTTAAAATATAGGCTGGCCAAAGGCGCGTCAAGGCGGCAGGCAAACAGATGCCGTCCTTCGGCGGCGTTCCGTTTCGGTCGCGATGGGGAGGGGGCGAATGCTGCTGGCGGATGACGGGGCGTTCAGCCCAGGATGCTGAGGCCGTCGCCCGATGTGGGGATGTTGCCGTCCTGGCCGGCGGCCAGCTTTTCCGTATTGCGGTACAGGGCGGCGATCTTGGCGGAACCCGAAGGCTCCCAATGGGCGGGCTTGCCGGATTTTTCGGCGGCGTCCGTTTTGTCGGCGCCATCGCCATTGTCGTCGCCATTGCCGTTCTGGCCGTCGGCGTTTTGACCGCTGGCGCTTTGCGGCCCGTTCGCGCTATCTTTCCGGCCGGAGGCGGTCATGTCGCCTTGGCCGTCTCCGCCGCTCTCTCCGGCCTTGGTCTGGTCGTCGTCTCCATCGGGATCGGAGACGAAGAGGGTTTGCACCGGAGCCGGGGTCGATGCGTTGGTGGCATCGCTTCCCTGTTGGGCGGCGGCAGCCTGACCGGCGGCGGAAATGTCGGTGGTGACGGCGGTCGACGGGGACGCGGAGTCTCCTCCCAGCGCCTGGGTCAGGGCCTGGTTGTAGTCGGGGCCGTTGGCCCGCGCGCCGACCGGAACCATGCCGACGATGCGGACGGTGCCGGTATGCGTGTTAAGGATGTTGCCTACGCTCGTCATGGGTAAAATTTTATCTTCTTCATGGCTGGAAATCCAGACTTTCTGTATATAGGTCGTCGATATCGCTTGCCAAAGACCCGGGGTCGATATATATGCCCCGGCACAAATCCGCACGCGGGAGTGCGCACGGTTCGCGCCGTTCGCTCCGGTGCCGGCAAGGTCTTCGGATCTTTTCGGCGGTTCCCGCGGAGGTTCAACCGGAGAAGCAAAGGAATTCTCTCATGGCTCTGCCGACCTTCACCATGCGTCAGCTGATCGAAGCTGGCGTTCATTTCGGTCACAACACCCGCCGCTGGAACCCGAAGATGGCTCCCCATCTGTTCGGCGTCCGCAACGGCATTCACATCATCGACCTGCAGCAGACCGTTCCGATGCTGCATCGCGGCTTGCAGGCCGTTCGTGACGTCGCCGCCGCCGGCGGCCGCGTTCTGTACGTGGGCACCAAGCGCGCCGCCGCCGACATCGTCGCCGAATCGGCCAAGCGCTGCGGTCAGTACTATGTGAACCACCGTTGGCTGGGCGGCATGCTGACCAACTGGAAGACCATTTCGCTGTCCATCAAGCGCCTGCGCGAGATCGACGAGCAGATCGCTTCCGGCAATGTCCAGGGCCTGACCAAGAAGGAACAGCTGAACCTGTCGCGCGAGCGTGAAAAGCTGGACCGCGCCCTGGGCGGCATTCGCGAGATGGGCGGCCTGCCGGACATCCTGTTCATCATCGACACCAACAAGGAGTCGCTGGCTGTTCAGGAAGCCAACAAGCTGGGCATTCCCGTGGTCGCCATTCTGGACTCCAACTCGGACCCGGCCGGCGTGACCTATCCGATCCCCGGCAACGACGACGCCCTGCGCGCCATCCAGACCTATTGCGATCTGGTGTCCGGTTCGGTGCTGGACGGCATCCAGGCCGAGATGTCCCGTTCGGGCGTCGACCTGGGCGAGCAGACCGAGGCTCCGGTGGAAGTCCTGGCTGAAGCCGCCGTCGAGGCGCAGCCGGAGGCCTAATTCGGCCTTTGCCTGAAAATGTCATCGGATGGCGGCGGCGAAGTCCGCCGCCATTCGTTTAATGAAGATATCCGTTTCCAAAATCCAATCTGCAAGAGGATGACCATGGCCGAGATTACCGCCTCGCTTGTCAAGGAACTGCGCGAGAAGACTGGCGCCGGCATGATGGACTGCAAGAAGGCGCTGTCCGAGACCGCTGGCGATCTGGAAGCCGCCGTCGACTGGCTGCGCACCAAGGGTCTGGCCGCTGCCGCCAAGAAGGCCGGCCGCGTCGCCGCCGAAGGTCTGGTGGCCGTCGCTTCCGAGGGCACCGTCGGCGCCGTCGTCGAAGTGAACGCCGAAACCGACTTCGTCGCCCGCAACGAACAGTTCCAGGGCTTCGTGAAGTCCGTGGCCGCTCTGGCCGTCGTCAACGGCGACGACATCGCCACCCTGAAGGCCGCCAAGGTGGCTTCCGGCAAGACTCTGGACGAAGAGCTGACCGCTCTGATCGCCACCATCGGCGAGAACATGAACTTCCGCCGCGCCAACGTGCTGAAGGTGTCGCAGGGCGTCGTCGCCAGCTACATCCACTCGGCCACCGCTCCCGGCCTGGGCAAGATCGGCGTGCTGGTCGCCCTGGAATCCGCCGGCGACGTCGCCAAGCTGCAGGACGTCGGCAAGCAGATCGCCATGCACGTGGCCGCCGCCAACCCGCTGTTCCTGTCGGTCGCCGCCGTTGACGGCGCCGCCCTGGAGCGCGAGCGCGCCGTTCTGACCGAGCAGGCTTCGGCTTCGGGCAAGCCCCCGGCCGTCATTGAAAAGATGGTCGAAGGCCGCATCCGCAAGTACTACGAAGAAGTCGTTCTGCTGGAGCAGGTCTTCGTCGTCGACGGCGAAACCAAGATCAGCAAGGTCGTCGAGAACGCCGCCAAGACCGTCGGTGCTCCCGTCGCCCTGACCGGCTTCGCCCGCTTCGCCCTGGGCGAGGGCGTGGAAAAGGAAGAGAAGGACTTCGCCGCCGAAGTCGCCGCCCAGCTGGGCAAGTGATCTTCCCATAGTCTGGGCCGCTCGGCCTAGAAAGGACGCGACAGCCGGCGGGAATGGTGTATCATCCCTGCCGGTTGGCCGCCCTGTAAGCCGGATTTGCACTTCGCAGTTCCGGCTTTGGTTTGTCCGCCCCGGCGGTTCGCTTTTCGGTTCGCCCGTGGGGCGGGTCAGGCCGCCACCCCAACAGATGCTTATGGAAAAGGCTGCACCATGTCCAATGCGCCCAAGTTTCGCCGTGTTCTGATCAAGCTGTCCGGTGAAGGGTTGATGGGGGACAAGGGGTACGGCCTGGACGCCGAAACCGTCTCCCGCATCGCTCTGGAAATCCGTTCGGTCGTCGAGAAGGGCGTGCAGGTCTGTCTGGTCATCGGCGGCGGCAACATTTTCCGCGGCATGTCCGGCGCCGCTAAAGGGATGGAGCGCACCAGCGCCGACTACATGGGCATGCTGGCCACCGTCATGAACGCCCTGGCCATGCAGAACGCCCTGGAGCGCATCGGCCTTCAGACCCGCGTGCAGTCGGCCATTCCTATGGCCATGGTGTGCGAACCCTATATCCGCCGCCGCGCCATCCGCCACATGGAAAAGGGCCGCATCGTCATTTTCGCCGCCGGTACCGGCAATCCCTTCTTCACCACCGACACCGCCGCTTCGCTGCGCGCCGTCGAGATGAACTGCGATTTGCTGGTCAAGGCGACGCAGGTGGACGGCGTCTATTCCGCCGACCCGAAGAAGGATCCCCATGCCACCCGCTACGAGCGGCTGTCCTTCATGGAAGTTCTGACCAAGGATCTGCAGGTCATGGACACCACAGCCATTGCGCTCTGTCGCGAAAACGGCCTGCCCATCCTGGTTTTCAACCTGCATGAGGAAGGCGCGTTCGCCAAAGTGGTGTCCGGCGAAGGCCGTTTCACCATTATCGAAGAAGAAGAGGAGTAAGTCGTGTCGGTCAACAGCTATGCCGATCTGAAAAAAGATCTGAAGCGCCGCATGGACAGCGCCGTCGAAGTGCTGAAGAAGGAATTCTCCGGCCTGCGCACCGGCCGCGCCTCGGCCAATCTGCTCGACCCCGTGGTGGTCGAAGCCTACGGCAACACCATGCCCCTGAACCAGGTGGGCAACGTCAGCGTTCCCGAGCCCCGCATGATCACCGTGCAGGTGTGGGACAAGAGCATGGTCAAGGCCGTTGAAAAGTCGATCCGCGACGCCGGTCTGGGGCTCAATCCCGCTGCCGACGGCCAGACCGTCCGCGTGCCGATTCCGCCGCTGAACGAGGAACGCCGCGTCGAGCTGCAGAAGGTCGCCAGCAAGTATGCCGAACACGCCCGCGTTTCTGTGCGCAACGTCCGCCGCGACGGCATGGACGGCCTGAAGAAGCTGGAAAAGGACGGCATCATCTCGCAGGACGAGCAGCGCGGCTTCGAAAAGGAAGTGCAGGTCATCACCGACGAAACCATCAAGCGCATCGATGAGACCTTGGTGCATAAAGAAAAAGAAATTATGCAGGTCTAGCCCTGATGGAAGCCGCATCGTCTCCTCAGACGGGATCCGCGCCGCCGCCGCCCGTACATATCGCCGTCATCATGGACGGCAACGGGCGGTGGGCCAAGGCCCGCGGTCTGCCGCGCGTCGCCGGTCACCGGCAAGGGGCCGAGGCGGTTCGCGCCTGTGTGCGCGCTGCCGGTGAATTGGGTGTGTCCTATCTGACCCTGTTCGGATTTTCCTCGGAAAACTGGAAACGTCCCGACGGTGAAGTCCACGACCTGATGGGATTGCTGCGGCTTTACCTGCGCAATGAAGTGCGCGAGCTGCACAAGAACAATGTGCGGCTGCGCGTGGTGGGCGACCGCCAGCGTCTGGGCGCCGACATCGTCGCCCTGATCGATCACGCCGAAGAAAAGACCGGGGCCAATACTGGGCTGACCCTGACCCTGGCCCTGTCTTACGGCGGCCGGGCCGAGATCGTCCATGCCGCCCGCGTTCTGGCGGAAAAGGCGGCGGCCGGGGAAATCTCTCCAGCCGCCCTCGACGAGGAGACGTTCGCGGCGGCCCTGTTCACCGCCGGCATGCCCGATCCCGACTTGTTGATCCGCACCAGCGGCGAGCAGCGCATCAGCAATTTTCTGCTGTGGCAGTGCGCCTATGCGGAAATGGTCTTTACCGACGTGCTGTGGCCGGACTTCGATCGCTGCGAGCTGGAAAAGGCCATTCTGGCCTTCCACGGCCGCGACCGCCGCTACGGCACGGTCCGCTAAGGCCGTTTGATGCTGCGCCAGCGCATCCTTTCCGCTTTGATCCTGGGGCCGGTGGCTTTGGCCGCCGCCTGGATCGGCTCCTGGGCCTTCGTCGCCCTGGTGCTGGTGGCCGGCATATTGCTGGGCTGGGAATGGGTGCGCATGTGCCTGGGCCGTTGGGGGCTTGGCGGGCTGGCGCTTTCCGCCGCCGCCGCCTTGGCCGCCGTCGCCGGCAAGGTGGCTCCGGCCGAAGGATTGCTGCTGATCCCGGCCGCCGCGCTGCTGGCGCCGCTGTTGCAAAGGCAGCCGGGCCGTTCGCCCCTGTGGCTGGCCTCGGGGGCGCTTTACATCATTCTGCCGGTGATTTCCCTGGTGTGGCTGCGCGAGCAGGGGGGCGAGACGCTGTTTTGGCTGCTGCTGCTGGTCTGGGCCACCGACATCGGCGCCTATGCCGCCGGGCGGACCATCGGCGGGCCGAAGCTGATGCCCAAGGTCAGCCCCAATAAGACCTGGGCCGGGCTGATCGGCGGCATGGTCTCGGCGGCCGTGGTTGGCGCCGGAATGGCGCTTTGGCTGGGGATCGGCCCCGGACCGATCGTTCTGTCGGCCGTCAGCGCGTTGCTGGCGGTGGTCGCCCAGGCGGGCGATCTGGCGGAATCTTCCGTTAAGCGTCGCTTCGGCGTGAAAGATTCCAGTAACATCATTCCCGGCCATGGCGGGGTGTTCGACCGGGTCGACGGCCTGCTGTCCACCGCTCCGGTGGTGTCCGGTTTCTGTCTTGCCTTCGGCGGGGGATTGCCGCTGTGGAATTGAATGACGGCCAACGCCGTTCGGTGACCATTCTGGGCTCGACCGGCTCGGTGGGCGCCAATACCGTGGATCTGGTGGAGCGCCATCCGGAAAGCTTCCGGGTCGAGGCTTTGACCGCCAACACCAACATCGCCGTTCTGGCCGAACAGGCCCGGCGGCTGAAACCGCGTCTGGTCGCCGTGGCCGATGCCGAGGCCTATGGCGCCTTGAAGGACGCCCTGGCCGACCAGCCCGGGATCGAACTGGCCGCGGGGCCGGATGCGGTCATCGAGGCGGCGCGGCGTCCGTCGGACGTGGTGATCGCCGCCATCGTCGGCGCCGCCGGTCTGCCGCCCACCTTGGCGGCGGTGCGCCGTGGCGCCGTGGTCGGTCTGGCCAACAAGGAGACGCTGGTCTGCGCCGGTTCCCTGGTGATGGCCGAGGCGGCGCGGGCCAAGGCCGTCATGGTGCCGGTGGATTCCGAGCATTCGGCCATCTTCCAGGTGCTGGACGAGGCCAACCGCTGTGCCGTCGACAAGATCATCCTGACCGCCTCGGGCGGTCCGTTCCGCACCCTGCGCCGGGAAGACATGGCTGCGGTGACGCCGGAACGGGCGGTGGCCCACCCCAATTGGAGCATGGGCGCCAAGATTTCCGTCGATTCCGCCACCATGATGAACAAGGGGCTGGAGGTCATCGAGGCCTTCCATCTGTTCGCCCTGCCGGAGGAGCGCATCGACGTGCTGGTGCATCCCCAGTCGGTGGTGCACAGTATGGTGTCTTATGTCGACGGTTCCGTGCTGGCTCAGTTGGGGACGCCGGATATGCGGACGCCGATCTCGCTGGCCCTGGCTTGGCCGCGGCGCTTGCCGACACCGGGAAAGCGGCTGGATCTGGCGGCCATCGGTCAATTGACCTTCGAGGCGCCGGACCCGGAGCGGTTTCCCGCCTTGCGTCTGGCCCGCCAGGCCTTGCGCCAGCAGGGTGGAGCGCCAACTATTTTGAATGCCGCCAACGAAGTGGCCGTACAGGCATTTCTCGAGCGGCGCATCGGGTTCCTCGATATTGCCCGCATTGTCGAGGATTGCCTGCAGACGCTGCCCTCGGGCGCGGCCTCCAGCCTGGACGATCTGCTCGCCCTGGACGGCGCGGTTCGGCGGCTGGCGTCCAATTTGTGCGGCAAGGCGTGAAGGGCTAGGCAAGGGACATGGCGGATTTACTGCACTGGGTTTGGGGCAACGTCGTCGTTTTCCTGGCGATTCTGACCGTTGTCGTGTTCGTCCACGAGATGGGGCATTTCCTGCTGGCCCGCGCCTGCGGCGTCAAGGTGCTGACCTTTTCCATCGGTTTCGGGCCGGAAATCTGGGGGCGGACGGCCAGGAACGGCACCCGCTGGCGGATCAGCCTGCTGCCGCTCGGCGGTTATGTGAAGATGCTGGGCGACGCCGACGCCGCCAGCACGCCCGGTTCCCTTGACGGGTTGAGCCAGGATGAGCTCAAGCAGACCTTCCAGATCAAGAAGCTGTGGCAGAAGGCTTTGATCATTGCCGCCGGCCCGGTCTTCAATCTGATTTTCGGGCTGGCTATCGCCGCCGTTGGTTTCATGCTGATGGGCGAGGTCCGTATCGCTCCGGTGGTGGGCGGGGTCACTCCCGGCAGCGCCGCCGAAGAGGCCGGCGTGCAGGCCGGCGACCGCATTCTGACCGTCAACGGCAAGGCCGTGGCGGGATTCCAGGACGTGCAGATGATCGTCGGCCTCAATGTGGGCGACACCATCACCTTGCAGTTGCGTCGTGGCGATCAGGTGCTGACCATGGACACCCATCCGCGCATCACCGAATTGAAGGACGCCTTCGGCAACGTGCAGAAGCGCCCCCTGCTGGGCGTGCGTAGCGACCCCAGCGCCGCCGAGCTGATCAAGCACGGTCCGCTGTCGGCCGTGGCCGCCGCTGGCCGCGAAACCATGGGCATGATCTCGGCCACCCTGACGGGGGTCGGCCAGATGATGAACGGCAGCCGTTCCACCGACGGCATCAGCGGCCCCATCCGCATCGCCAAGGGGGCTGGGCAGGCGGCACAGGTTGGGTTCAGCGGAGTGGTGTTCTACATCTTCTTGCTCTCCATCAATCTGGGGTTGATTAATTTATTTCCTGTTCCGTTGCTCGACGGCGGGCATTTGCTGTTCTATGGTATCGAGGCGTTGATGGGCCGTCCTCTGGGCGCCAGAACGCAAGAATATGGTTTCCGCATTGGCCTGTTTCTGGTATTGGCCTTGATGCTTTTGGCTACCCGCAACGACATCGTGGATTTGTTGCACGGCAGCTGAACCAAGGGCGATCTGATGTCCACGGCCTTTGTTGTCTTAGGGGGAATCTTGGTCCGTTCGTTTCGCTCTGCGCTTATTGCCTCGGTCCTGGCCTTTCTGGCCGCCGTCGCAGGTATCGCCATGCCCGCCGCCGCCCAGGAGGCCGGCAGCATCCGCGAGATCGTCATTCAGGGTAATCAGCGCATCGAACCGGAGACCGTCCGCTCCTATATGTCGGTGGCCGAAGGCGATTCCTTCGATTCCGTGAAGGTGGACAAGTCGCTGAAAAGCCTGTTCGCCACCGGCCTGTTCGCCGACGTCTCGATTCACCGCGAAGGCGACAGCCTGATGGTCAAGGTGGTGGAAAACCCCATCATCAACCGCATCGCCTTCGAAGGAAACCGCCGCGTCAAGTCGGATCAGCTGCAGACTGAGGTTCAGTTGCGCGCCCGTACCGTCTATACCCGCACCAAGGTGCAGAACGACGTCAAGCGCATCCAGGAAATCTACCGCCGTTCCGGCCGTTTCGCCGTTACCGTCGAACCCAAGCTGATCCAGTTGGAACAGAATCGCGTCGATCTGGTGTTCGAAATCAACGAAGGCGCGCCCACCTACGTCACCCGCATCGACTTCGTCGGCAACAAGCATTACAGCGATTCCGCCCTGCGCGAGCAGCTGCAGACCAAGGAAGAGCGCTGGTACCGCTTCCTGTCCACCGACGACAGCTATGACCCCGACCGCGTGAACTACGACCGCGAATTGCTGCGCCGCTTCTACATGAAGAACGGTTACGCCGATTTCCGCGTGGTGTCGTCGGTGGCCGAGCTGACGCCTGAACGCGACCGCTTCTTCCTGACCTTCACCCTGGAAGAGGGCGAGCGTTATTCCATGGGCGATATGCAGGTCAAGAGCGCCATCCCCGATCTGAAGACCGAGGATCTGACGCCCCTGGTCACGCTGCAAAAGGGCGACTGGTACAACGCCAACGAAATCGAAAACACCATCCAGGCCCTGACCGATGCCGTCGGCAACAAGGGGTATGCCTTCGTCGACATCAAGCCGATCCTGAACCGTCACCGCGATACGCACGTCATCGACGTGACCTTCGACATCCAGGAAGGTCCGCGGGTGTTCGTCGAACGCATCGACATTCAGGGCAACGTCCGCACCCTGGACAAGGTGATCCGCCGCGAGTTCCGTCTGGTGGAAGGCGACGCCTTCAACAGCGCCAGGCTGCGCCGCTCGAAGGAGCGCATCAAGGATCTGGACTTCTTCGAGAAGGTCGAGGTCAACAACGTGCCGTCCGAGACGGCGCCCGACCGTACCGTCATCAAGGTCGACGTGACCGAAAAATCCACCGGCGAAGTCTCGTTCGGCGTGGGCTGGTCGTCGAGCGTCGGCGCCCTGTTGCAGATCGGCGCCTCCGAACGCAACCTGCTGGGCAAGGGCCAGACCCTGTCCATCAACGGCCAGATCGCCCAGAAGCAGACCTCGATCACCACCGGCTTCACCGAGCCCTATTTCCTGGACCGCCACTTGATCGCCGGCGCGGACCTGTTCTCGACCAACAGCACCTCGACCCAGACCACCAGCAGCTACGACTCCAAGACGTTGGGCGGCGATCTGCGCATGGGGTACTATTACAACGAGTATCTGCGCCACGACTGGCGCTACACCTACAGTATCACCGACATCACCAACATCGCCTCCGACGCCTCGATTTATGTGCAGGATCAGGCGGGCACCACCACCCTGTCGATGTTCACCCATGGCCTGACCTGGGATCACCGCGACAGCCGCGTCGATCCGACCCGCGGCTATGTGCTGAAGTTCGGCAACGATCTGGCCGGCGCCGGTGGCACGCAGCACTTCATCCGCACCTCGGCCTCCGCCGGTCAGTACTTCCCGATCTTCGACGAAACCGTGCTGGCTCTGAACACCGCCGCCGGTGTCATTACCGGGCTGGACGGCGAGGACGTCCGCATCAATCAGCGCTATTATCTGGGCGGCGACAACCTGCGCGGCTTCAAGGACGCCGGCGTCAGCCCGCGCGACAAGTCCACCGGCGACGCCTTGGGCGGCCTGTGGGACGCCACCGCCAGCGCCGAGATGACCTTCCCCATCGGTTTCCCGAAGGAGATGGGCGTCCAGGGCAAGCTGTTCACCGATATGGGCACCATCGGCCCGACGGCCAGCGGCGTGGACAAGAGCAAGGTTTACGAATCGCAGTCTCTGCGTATGTCCGTGGGCACCGGCATCGTCTGGCGGTCGCCCATGGGCCCCATCAACGTCGACTTGGGTTTCCCGATTATGAGCGACTCCCACGACGAAAATCAGATCTTCCGACTTAATTTCGGTACGAGGTTCTAATCATGACGAATCATTCGGGCGCCCGGCTCCTTGTCGCCGGCTGCTTGTCGGCCATCTTCCTTGCCTCCGTTCCGGCCCTGGCCGAAGACAACGGCTTCGGCATCGGCAATGGCGGCGGCGGCGGCGCTCCGATCAGCGTGCCGCCTCCGTCTTCGGGTGCCGCCGCTCCGGCCGCCGCCGCTCCTTCCGCCGCTCCGGCCTCGGCTCCGGCTCCGGGCGCGGCCAAGGGCGTCGCCCTGACGACTCCGGTCATCGCCGTTCTCGACGTGGACATGGTCATGGGCCAGTCCTCGGCCGCCAAGTCGGTGGCCGCCCAGCGCGAAAAGTGGCAGCAGACCTATCAGAGCGAACTGTCGGCTCAGGAAAGCACCCTGCGTGAAACCCGCCAGAAGCTGGATAGCGAACGCGCCAGCATGAAGCCCGAGGAATTCCAGGAAAAAGCCCGCGCTTTCGAGCAGAGCGCCGGCGAATTCGAGCGCAAGGTCATCATCCGCCGCCGCGCCCTGGACAAATCCTCGGCCATCGCCATGGGCCAGGTCGAACGCGCCATGATCGAAACCAGCGCCCAGGTGGCCGGCAGCCATAACGTCAACATGGTGCTGCCGCGTTCGCAGGTGATCCTGTTCGCCGACAGCATGAACATCAGCAAGGAAGTCATCGACGCCCTGAACAAGAAGCTGGCCAAGGTGGACATGCCCGCGCCGGTTCTTGAGAGCGAGACCGGCGACAAGACCGAGAAGAAGAAGTAAGGATGGCCGATCCCCGTTTCTTCGAGAGGGCTGGACCGTTCAGCCTCGATGAACTGGCAAAGTTGTGCGGCGCCGAGCTTTCGCCCGGCGCCGACGGCTCTTTGCGCATCGTCGACGTGGCTCCGCTCGATACGGCGGGGGCCGATCAGGTTTCCTTCCTCGACAATAAAAAATATGTCGAGTCGTTCTCGCGCAGCCATGCCGCCGCCTGTCTGGTTCACCCCAGCATGGCGCCCCGTGCGCCCCAGGGCATGGCGCTGCTGCTGTCGCCCGATCCGTACCGGGCCTACGCCATGGTGGCCCAGGCATTCTATCCGGCGGTCAAGGCCGTTGGCGGTCTCGCTCCCACGGCTTTCGTCGATCCGTCGGCGGTTCTGGCCGAAGGGGTGCAGGTCGATCCAGGCGCCTATGTCGGCGCCAACGCCGAAATCGGCGCCGGGTGCCGCATCGGCCCCAACGCCGTCGTCGGCGAAGGCGTGGTGCTGGGGCAGAACTGCGTGATCGGAGCCTGCGCTTCAGTCAGCCATGCCGTGTTGGGGAACCGCGTCAACATCTATCCCGGCGCCCGCGTCGGCCAGGACGGCTTCGGCTTCGCCATGGGGCCCATGGGGCATCTGAAAGTGCCGCAATTGGGCCGGGTGGTCATTTACGACGACGTCGAGATCGGCGCCAACGCCACCATCGACCGTGGAGCCGGACCCGACACCGTCATCGGCGCCGGCAGCAAGATCGATAATCTGGTGCAGATTGGCCATAACGTTCAGTTGGGCCGGGGCTGCGTCATCGTCGCCCAGGTCGGTATTTCCGGCAGCACCAAGATGGACGATTTCGTCGCGGCTGGCGGGCAGGCCGGAATTACAGGCCATCTGCATATCGGCGCCGGCGCCCGCATCGCCGCCCAAAGCGGCGTGATGCGCGATATCGAGGCGGGCGGCACCGTCGGCGGCTCTCCCGCCGTACCCATGACCGATTGGCTGCGTCAGTCCGCCGTCCTGGGACAAATGGCCCGCAAGAAGGGCCGTTAAGGCTTAAGTTTTATCAAGAGGAAATGGCTGGATGAGCAGCTCGGAACAGCAGACCGGCAAGGTCATCGACATCAACCGCATCATGCAGATGATTCCCCACCGCTATCCGTTCCTGATGGTGGACAAGGTCGTCGATCTGATCCCGAACCAGAGTGCCGTTGGCATCAAGAACGTTTCTGCCGGCGAACCGCATTTCCAGGGCCACTTTCCCAGCCGTCCCATTATGCCGGGCGTGCTGATCATCGAATCCATGGCCCAGACCTCGGCCGTGCTGGTGGTGGAAACCCTGGGGCCGGACGCTGAAGGCAAACTGGTCTATTTCATGACCGTCGACAGCGCCCGTTTCCGCAAGCCGGTGATTCCGGGCGATACCCTGCATATCCATGTGTTCAAGGAACGCAGCCGCGGCAACGTCTGGAAGTTCCGCTCGGAAGCCAAGGTGGACGGCCAATTGGTCGCCGAAGCCACCTATGCCGCCATGATCATGGATAGCTGAGGTCAAATGACCAACATTCATCCCACGGCCATCGTCGCGCCGGGTGCTCAAATCGATGCATCCGCCGAGATCGGTCCGTTCTGCACCGTCGGCCCCCAGGTCGTGCTGGGCCCGAAAGTGCGTCTGATCTCCCATGTGGCGGTCGACGGCATCACGACGGTGGGCGAGGGGACCGTGGTTTATCCGTTCGCCTCATTGGGGTTGCGTCCCCAGGATCTGAAATATCATGGCGAGCCGAGCCGCCTGGAAATCGGCGCCAACAACCAGATCCGCGAAAACGTCACCATGAACCCGGGCACCGAGGGCGGCGGCATGCTGACCAAGGTGGGGAACAACGGCCTGTTCATGGTCGGTGCCCATGTCGCTCACGACTGCATCGTCGGCGACAACGTCATCCTGGTCAACAACGCCACTCTGGCCGGCCATGTGGTCATCGGCGATTTCGCCGTGTTGGGCGGCTTGTCGGCCGTGCATCAGTTCGTCCGTATCGGCGCCCATGTGATGGTCGGCGGCATGACCGGGGTCGAGAACGACGTCATTCCCTATGGGGTGGTCACCGGCAACCGGGCGCATCTGTCGGGTTTGAATTTGATCGGCATCAAGCGCCGCGGCTTTTCGCGCGACGATATCCATGCCTTGCGCAACGCCTATCGCCTGCTGTTCGCCCCGGAGGGGACGATGTCGGAACGTCTGGAAGACGTGGCCGATCAGTTCCAGTCCGTGGCCCCGGTGAGGGAGATCCTCGATTTCATCCGTGCCGACAGCTCCCGCGCCATCTGCCAGCCGAAGCTGGAGAATGCCTCCTAAGCTGGGCATTCTGGCGGGCGGCGGGGAACTGCCGGCCCGCCTGGTGGCCGCCTGCCGCCGGCAGGGGCGCGATGTCTTCGTGCTCGGGCTGGAAGGGCATGCCGACCCGGCCTCTTTTCCCGACGTCGATCAAGCCTGGATCAGGCTGGGCGAAGCCGGGCGCGGCTTTGAAATCCTGCATGAAAACAACTGCGTCGAAGTGGTGATGGCCGGCCCCGTCCGCCGTCCTACCTTGCGCGAGCTGCGGCCCGACTGGCGGACCGTGCGCTTTTTCTCGCGCATCGGCGTCAAGGCCCTGGGCGACGACGGCCTGCTGAAGGCGGTCATCGCCGAATTGGAAACCGAGGGCTTCCACATCGTCGGCGCCCATTCTATTCTGGGCGATCTGCTGGCGGCGGAGGGTGTGTGGGGGCGTCACCAGCCCGACGAGCAGGCCCATGCCGACATCGCCCGTGGACTGGAGGTGGCCAAGGCCATCGGCCTGTTGGACGTGGGACAGTCGGTGGTGGTGCAGCAAGGGATCGTGCTGGGGGTCGAGGCGATTGAAGGCACCGACGCCTTGATCGCCCGCTGCGGCGGCTTGAGGCGCGACGGCGACGGCGGCGTGCTGGTTAAGATCGCCAAGCCCGGTCAGGAACGCCGCGCCGACCTGCCGACCATCGGCCCCAAGACTATCATCTCCTGCGCCGCCGCCGGCTTGCGCGGCATCGCCGTCGAAGCCGGGTCGGCCATCGTCGTCAACCGCGAAGCGGTGATCGCCGCCGCCGACGAGGCCGGTCTGTTCCTGATCGGCGTTACGGTGGCGCAATGAACGCCGCTCCTCTGATCTATCTCATTGCCGGCGAACCTTCGGGCGATCTTTTGGCCGCCCGCTTGATGGCCGCCTTGCGTGATCTGACCGGCGGCAATGTGCGCTTTGCCGGCATCGGCGGCGAAGCCATGCGGGACGAGGGGCTGGACAGCCTGTTCCCCCAGGCCGATCTGGCGGTGATGGGGCTGGCCGAAGTGCTGCCGCGCATTCCCCGCATTCTACGGCGTCTGCGGCAAACTCTGGCCGATATCGAAGCCAAGCGGCCGGCGGTCATCGTCACGGTGGACAGCTGGGGCTTTACCGGACGGGTGGCGAAAAAACTGAAGGCGGCGGGGTCGGTCATTCCCCGGGTTCACTACGTCGCTCCCATGGTTTGGGCCTGGAAGGAAAAGCGGGTCCATCAACTGGCGGCGCGTGTCGACCGTCTGTTGTGTCTGTTGTCCAATGAGACGGAAGCCTTTGAAAAGGCTGGCTTGCGTTCCGTTCATGTCGGTCATTCCGTGTTGGAAAGCGGGGCCGAAAAGGGGGACGGGGCGTCGTTCCGCTCCCGTCACGGCATTTCCGCCGGAGCGCCGCTGCTGTGCGTGCTGCCCGGCAGCCGCCGTTCCGAGACGTCGCGCCTGCTGCCGGTTTTCCGCGATACCGTATCGCTGTTGTCCGAGAGCCGTCCCGGCCTGCGGGTGGTGGTGCCGACCGTCGAGACCGTGGCCGCGGAGGTCGAGGCCGAGGTGAGCCGATGGCCGGTGCCGGTGACGGTGGTCAAGGGCCGCGCCGCCCGCTACGACGCCTTCGCCGCCAGTCAGGCGGCTTTGGCAGCGTCCGGCACGGTGGCCTTGGAACTGGCCATGGCCAGGCTGCCCATGGTCATCGCCTATCGGCTGTCGCCGATCACGGCGTTCCTGGCCCGGCGCCTGATCAAATTGCGTTTCGTCTGTCTGATCAATCTGTTGCTGGACCGCGCCGTGGTGCCGGAACTGTTGCTTGAGGATTGCCGTCCGGACAAACTGGCTCCGGCTCTGATGCCGCTGTTCGAGGACGGAAAAATCCGGACCGAACAATTGGTCGGGGCGGCGGAGGCCTTGCAACGCCTTGGTTTCGGCGAGGGAAGCCCCAGTCACCGGGCCGCCGCCGAAGTTCTTTCGATGATTGACCTGAAAGGTGCCCCATGAGCGAATTTCGCTTTCTGCACACCATGATCCGCGTCTTCGACCTGGAAAAATCCCTGGATTTCTATACCCGTCTGCTGGGCATGAAGCTGCTGCGCAAGACCGATTACCCGGACGGCCGTTTCACCCTGGCCTTCGTCGGCTATGGCCCCGAGGAATCCAATACCGTGGTCGAACTGACCCATAACTGGGATCAGGCCGAGCCCTATGCGGTGGGAACCGGCTTCGGCCATCTGGCCCTGGGCGTGCCCGACATCTACGCCGCCTGCGACGCCTTGGCCAAGGAAGGCGCCAAGATCACCCGCGCCCCCGGTCCGATGAAGCATGGCACCACCGTCATCGCCTTTATCGAGGATCCCAACGGCTACAAGATCGAGCTGATCCAGGCCAAGGGCTGATGCTGGTCTTCGGGCGTCTTCTGCAAGCGGCGGGTCTGGTGATCGCCGCGGTCGGGCTGGCCAACGGCGTCGGAATTCTGATCGCTACCCTGCGCGGGAGCGACGCCATCGGCGGATACGCCGCTTTCGCCCTGCCGGTCATCCTGGCCGGGTTGGTGCCGGGCGGAGTGCTGGTCTGGCTGGGGGCGCGGCTGGTGGGCAAAAGCCGGGATTAATCGACCACCGCATCCAGCAGCATGTCGCGGAACTTGTGCAGCAGCACCTGATCCAGATGGCCGGGCATTTCCTCGACCATCATCCTCAGGGCGGTTTCCGCCTCGATGGGCGGCTTGTAACAGCGCTGATCGGTCAAGGCGCCGAAAACGTCGACGATGGCCGCCATGCGGGCCAGATTGTTCAGCTGCTTCGATACCAGGCCGTGGGGATAGCCGGACCCGTCCAGCTTTTCATGATGCTGGCCGGCGATGGTGATAATGCCTTTGGGGATGCTGTCGCTGGCTTCCAGATAGCTGACCGAGGCGTCGACATGGCTGCGCATGGTCACCAGTTCCTCGGGCGTCAGGCGGCCGGGCTTGTTCAGCACCTCGTAGGGAATGGTCATCTTGCCGACGTCGTGCAGCAGCCCGCCGGTGGCGAGGATCTGCTGTTCCTCCTTGTCCAGGCCGATGGTGTTGCCGAACAGGCAGAGCAGGGTGCCCACCCGCAGGGAATGGGCATAGGAATAGTTGTCGTAATCCTTGATGCTGTCCAGAATGGCGCGGAAATCGTTGGTCTGCACCGCTTCGACCAGGGGGGCGCAGGCGTCGCGGATATTGTCGTAGGCGATCGGTTCGTTCTTGTCGATGACGTCCGAGATGCTGTTGAAGACCTCGACGGTGCCTTTCAACGCCTGACGCTGCAAAGGCGGCAGGCTTTCCCATTTTTTGACGATGCCGTAATTCAGGTGGGTCGAAATCACCCGCACCAGCTCGCTGCGGCGATAGGGTTTGACCAGACAGGCCTTGGCTCCGGCTTGCTCGGCGGCCAGGCGCAGTTCGGCGTCGTCGCTGTTGAGCAGAAGCACGGCGGGAACCGAGGACAGCACCCGGTCGCGACCCATGGCGGCGATGAAATCAAGACCGCTGGCAGGGCCGTTCTGGGGCGGCAGATCCTGATCCACCAGGATCAGACTGGGCGGCACGACGCTCATGCCGGCCATGGCGTGGACGCGGTCGGGATATTCGACGGTGACGTAGAAGGAAATCAGGGCGGTATGAACCATGTCCCGCTGTTTGGCGTTGCCGTCGGCAATGGCGATCAGATGCCGTTCGATGAAGGAGGCCGTTGGGTCCAAACCTGAAATTCCTTCACAGAAGCCATAAACCACTGTCTGTTGTGGATTGTACCTTGTCATCTCGTAACGAGAAAGGGACGGCGTGATCTCTTTCGATCAGGCCGTCCCCCTCTTAAGTGCGCTTGACGGAACGGGCGGAGCCTCAGGCTTCGCGGACCTCCCGCAGGAAGGTTTGCACTTCCTGCTCAAGCTGCTGGCTTTGCTGCTGCAGCATGTTGGCGGCGCCATAGACCTGTTGCGCCATCTGCCCGGTCTCCGAAGCGGCCTGGGCGACTCCCGAGATGTTGGTGGCGACATCGCGGGTGCCTTGCGACGCCTGTTCGACGTTGCGGGCGATTTCGGCGGTGGCGGCGCCCTGTTCCTCGACCGCGCTGGCGATGGCCGAAGACAGCTCGTTGATCTTGTCGATGGTCGAGCTGATGCCGGTGATCGATTGCACGGCGGCCTGGGTTTCGTTCTGCACCGTGGCGATCTGGGTGGCGATTTCATCGGTGGCGCGGGCCGTCTGGCCGGCCAGGTGCTTGACCTCGTTGGCGACCACGGCGAAGCCCTTGCCGGCCTCGCCGGCACGGGCCGATTCGATGGTGGCGTTCAAGGCCAGCAGATTGGTCTGGCTGGCGATGTCGTTGATCAGGTTGACCACCTCGCCGATCTTCTGGGCGGCCTCGGCCAGACCGCCGATCTTCTGGGTGGCTTCCGTGGCTTCGCGGGCGGCTTCCTGGGTGATGGCCGCCGATTGCTGCACCTGACGGGAAATCTCATGGATCGAGGCGGTCAGTTCGGTGCTGGCCGAACTGACGGTTTCCACGTTGGTGGTGGCTTCCTCGGTGGCGGCCGAGACGGCGATGCTGCGCTGCTGAGTCTGTTCGGCCGTGGTGTTCATGGCGTCGGACGAGGCGTGCAGCTGGGTGACGGCCGAACGGATGCTGGCCATCATGGCCATGATCTGCTGGTCGAAACGCTTGGTGGCGCCGTCGATCTTCTGCTGGCGGGCTTCGCGCTTGGCGACCTCGGTCTTTTCCTGCTCTTCAAGACGGCGGCGCTCGATGGCGTTCTGCTTGAAAATGTCCAGGGAGCGCGCCAGGGTGCCGACCTCGTCGCGGCGGCGAGTACCGGTCACGTGCGTGTCGAGGTTGCCATTCGCCAAGCTTTCCATGGCCGAGGTAATGCCGGCGATGGGACGGTTGATCAGGGATATGATAATCCAAAAGAGGAAAGAAAGTGAAGCCGCGACGCCAATACCAGACGTCAATGACAGGGTTAAGTTAATAGAATCATGCATTTCATCGCTTGTTTTTCGAACGGCATTAACCTCGTTAACATTTATCTGAACACGATCAACAAGTGATTTTTGTAGTTCATCTTGAATTTTTGATGTTTTTTCCTTCACCAATCTCATGGCAGTTTCATTGTTATTGGCGATGGCTTCGCGAAGCGGCTCCTGACAGGCTTCCTTATAGGATTCTATTTTTTCCTTTTGCTTTCTATCTTTTTCTTTTCTCTCCTCGGTATCCGAGGTCTTTATAAGATCATCCGTGTGATCCAGGGCCGTTTGAATATTGGCGTTAAAGCGATCGATGGCGCTTTGAATCTGGCTGGTTTCATTCTCGATAATGGCATCTCTCATAGATTTTGATGCCTGAGACAAAGCATTTTGCACGGTCATGATATGGATGGTCCGCTCCAGGCGGGTCGCCATATGTTGAGCGTTATTGTCCATTGTGCTGATGCCGGAGAAGCTAATGTAAATAATAATGGAAATGACCAGCAGCATAATTGCATTTGGTATTGCGATCTTTGTGAGTAGGTTTTTGTTTTCGAGCCATGCGCGCATGATATATTCCCCAAATTTCCATTTTTTATGGATAATTCCCCAGGAGGTTGCTTATTTTTTGTTATTTGTATTGATAAATACTCGATTCTTTGTTTTTCGGAAAGGATGTTTTTTTAGGAAAGAGCATAAAGCCAAAAGATGTTATGGGATTTTAAGCCTATATACGAAAGTTGTTTTTAATCAATTTGATCTTCCGATAAAAATAGCCCCTCCAAGAATGGAGGGGCTTCTTTTGTAAACACTTCGTATATTCTTTGTTAAGCCTCGCGCACCTCGCGCAGGAAGTTTTGCACCTCTTCCTCCAATTGCTGGCTTTGCTGCTGCAGCATGTTGGCGGCGCTGTAAACCTGTTGCGCCATCTGCCCGGTCTCCGAAGCGGCCTGGGCGACGCTGGAGATGTTGGTGGCGACGTCGCGGGTGCCGGCCGAGGCCTGTTCGACATTGCGGGCGATTTCGGCGGTGGCGGCGCCCTGTTCCTCGACGGCGCTGGCGATGGCCGAAGACAGCTCGTTGATCTTGTCGATGGTCGAGCTGATGCCGGTGATCGATTGCACGGCGGCTTGGGTTTCATCCTGCACGGCGTTGATCTGCGCCGAGATTTCATCGGTGGCGCGGGCCGTCTGGCCGGCCAGGTGCTTGACCTCGTTGGCGACCACGGCGAAGCCCTTGCCGGCCTCGCCGGCACGGGCCGATTCGATGGTGGCGTTCAAGGCCAGCAGATTG
>Ga0318572_10000019_pt1 | contig 106964 bp, 109 predicted proteins | sample GRESIP089b5f20_FD_202528 | JGI IMG/M metagenome (GOLD analysis project Ga0318572, IMG submission 202528) | Tropical soil microbial communities from Luquillo Experimental Forest, Puerto Rico - GRE.SIPMG.089b5f20 | ecosystem: Environmental > Terrestrial > Soil > Tropical forest > Bulk soil...
GATCGAAGCCGGGGTGGGGGCCACCGCCGCCGCCCTGATCACCGCCGAACGCGGGCCGGTGCCGCCGGATTTGCTGCAGGCCTACCGCGATGCCGGTTTGGCTCACATCCTGGTGATCGCCGGCATGCATATGAGCATGGTCGCCGGTTTGGTCTTCGTGGCCGTGCGCGGGTTTTTGGCGGCGATTCCCGCCATTGCCCTGCGTTATCCCATCAAAAAGTGGACGGCCGCCGCCGCCTTGGCGGTGACGTTCTGCTATCTGGTGATCTCGGGCGCGCCGGTGCCGACCCAGCGGGCTTTCATCATGAATGCCATCGTGCTGATCGCCGTGCTGCTGGACCGCGAGGCCATATCGTTGCGTTCCATCACCTGGGCGGCCCTGGCCGTGCTGCTGATGGAGCCGGACGCCCTGATCGGCGCCAGCTTCCAGATGAGCTTCGCCGCCGTCTACGGCCTGATTTCGGGATACGAGGTGGCTTCGCCCCAAATGGCCCGATGGAAGCAGGCGCATCCCCACGGCTGGCGGCGGTGGGTTCTGTTCCATTTGCTGGGCATTCTGCTGACCACTCAGATCGCCGGCACCTCGACGGCGGTTTATACGGTGTTCCACTTCAACCGCTACGCCACCTACGGTCTGCTGGGCAATGCGGCGGCGGTGCCGTTGGTGGGCGTATGGGTGATGCCGGCGGCCTTGCTGGCCTTCGTGCTGATGCCGTTCGGGCTGGACGGCTGGGGCTGGCAACTGATGGGCTGGGGCATCGTCGCCGTCAACCGCATCGCCGTGGCTGTTTCCAGTCTGCCCGGGGCCACCTTGAACCTGCCGTCGATGCCGGTGTCGGCGCTGATCGTCTTTACTCTGGGCGGTTTCTGGCTGCTGCTGTGGAAGGGGCGCTGGCGGCTGTACGGCCTGCCGGTGATGGCGGCGGGCATCGCCGTCGCCCTGCTGCACCGGCCGCCGGACCTGATGGTGGACGCCACCGGCAGGCTGGCGGCGATCCGCGCCGACGGCGGCGAATTGGCCATCAACCAGAAGCGCGGCGGGCGGTCTTTGCGGTCAAGCTGGGTCAAGCAGGCGGGGCAGGGCCGCGACGCCCCTCTGTGGGCGGACTTGGCCGACAGTCCGGGCCGGTGCGACGATCTGGGCTGTTCGCTGCGGATGAAGGGGCATCTGGTCGCCCTGGCCCGCCGCCCGGAGGCTTTGCCCGACGATTGCCAGACCGCCGATCTGGTTTTCGTTGCGGTTCCGGTGCGAATTTTCTGCCCGTCTGCCAAGCGTTTATTCGATCTTCTTGACCTGCGCAGCCAGGGAACCCATCAGGTTTGGCTGGAGGCGGACCCTCCCCGCATCCTGACCAGCGCCGACTGGCAGGGCGACCGGCCTTGGAGCCGTCATCCCAAGCCCTATCACAAGGTGGTGGTGCCGCCGTCGCTTCCCGCCGACGACGGTGACGCCGAGAGCCCCGGCGATGATGCCGATGCCGCCATAAACGAGGCTTCGGATCAATAGGTTATTGGGTTTTCTTATGCGTATATGTCAAGGGTGTGCCGGCTGCTGCCGGTGATGCCCGGCGCCGACAGATTGGTGCTCATCACCGAGACGTCGGACCAATAGACGCCCAACGAGCGGGCCAGGGCCGAGGCCTGGCTGTTCAGGCTGTCGATGGTTTCGGCGGCCAGTTTGGAGACGGCGGCTCCGGCTTTCGGCGCCAATGCCGCAAGCTGAGACAACAGCCCGTTGAAGGCGTTCATATTCTTTTGATTCGTCTGGTCGTCTTGCGAGGCGGCGCTGGCGCTGATGTTTTCCAGCGCGCTGGACGCCTGGCGCAGCAGCGGCCCCAGACTGCCGGTGCTGGCGGTGGCGGCCTTGGCGGTCAGATCGTTCAACTGGTCGGTGGCGTTTTGGTCTTGCCGCCGGTTGTTGCGGTCGGACAGGCTCTGCCCCCACAGCGCTGCGGCGATGCCGCTGCCCTGATAGGCGGAAAGAGTGTTGAAACCGACGACGCTCATGCGACCAAACCCTCTTTTTGCCCGGCAGAAACTTCCCGTTTCCCGTGGGGTGGGAAGAAACGACCGGGTAAAACGGCGGAAATCCGCGTTTTTTCCAAGCTCTGAGAGGAGAGTTTCAAAAGCCGTGCCACGGCGGTTTCGCCCAAGCGCCGTTCATGGTTAAATCCGGCCATGCTTGAAGTGCGCGCCCTGTCCCGGATTGGTTTGTCGGCCGTCTCGTTCCAGTTGGAGGCGGGGGAATGCCTGGCTGTGCGCGGTCCTTCCGGAGCCGGAAAGAGCTTGCTGCTGCGCGCCGTCGCCGATCTTGACCCGTCCGAGGGCGACGTTTTGTGGCAAGGGCGTGAACGCCGTCATTTCGGCGGTCCGGAATGGCGCGGCATCGTCGGTTATCTGCCCGCCGAGCCCGGCTGGTGGGGCGACAGCGTCGGCGAGCATTTCCGGCACTGGCCGCTGTTGGGCGACCTGCGCGGTCGTCTTGGCATTCCCGATGACGCCCGGGACTGGCCGATCACCCGGCCGTCCACCGGGGAACGCATGCGTCTGGCCCTGATCCGCGCTCTGGAGCGCAAGCCAAAAGTGCTGCTGCTGGACGAGCCGACGGCGGCGCTGGACGCCAAATCCGTGGCCGCCGTCGAGGAACTGATCGCCGAAAAGCGCCGGGACGAGGGGTTGGCGGCCCTGTGGGTGACCCACGATGAAGGGCAGGGCGGCCGCGTCGCCAGCCGCATTCTGGCGGTGGAAAAGGGACATGCCCGGCTGGAGGGCGCCTGATGGACGGTTCCGCCGCCTATATTGCCCTGGATTACTGGGATTTGTCCCTGGGTTCGCTGCTGGTTCTGGCCAATGCCGGACTGTCGCTGGCGTTGCAACTGGGGCTGCACAAGCGGCTGCTGGTTTCCTCGGTGCGCATGGTGGTGCAGCTGTTCCTGATGGGGTTGGTGCTGACGGTGATCTTCACCCGGCTGTCGCCCTATCTGACCAGCCTCGCCGCCCTGATCATGGTGGCCTTCGCCGGGCGCGAGGTGGCAGCCCGCCAGGAGCGGCGTCTGGCGGGACTGTGGAGCTACGGTCTGGGCACCGCCTCGATGATGCTGGCGGCGGTGCTGGTCACCGTACTGGCCCTGACCACGGCTCTGAAACCCGATCCCTGGTACGATCCCCGCTACGCTTTGCCGCTGTTGGGGATGATCCTGGGCAACACTATGACCGGCGTGTCGCTGGGCATGAACAGCCTGACCACCGGCCTGCATCAGCGCCGCGCCGCCGTCGAGGCCCGGCTGATGCTGGGGGACGACCGCCGCGCCGCCTTCGGTCCGGTGGTTCGTCAGGCTTTGCGCCATGCCTTGATGCCCATCATCAACGTCATGTCGGCCACCGGAGTGGTGTCCATTCCCGGCATGATGACTGGTCAGATCCTGGGCGGCGTGCCGCCGACGGAGGCCGTCAAATATCAGATCATGATCCTGTTCCTGATCGCCGGCGGCGTCGGGCTCGGGGCTTTGGCGGCGGTGTTCGGCGGCGTGCAGCGGCTGTCCGATCCGCGGCACCGTTTGCGCCTTGATCGCCTGCGCACGCCGAAAGGCTGAGGTGACGGCGTTCCCCGCCCATGGTACAAGGGGGGAACATCGTTGCTTTTTCAGGGGTCTCCGTATGAGGTTGAACGCCGCCGTCCTGACGCTCGCCGCCGGTTTGATCCTGGCGGGCTGCACCACCAGCCCCTTGAGCCCCAACGCCAAGAGCGACGGCACCGCCAGCAGCCCCAGTTTCAGCCAGTTTTCCGATCTGCCGGTGCCGGCCAAGGCGACCATGAACGTCGACCAGTCCCTGTTGCTGGGCAACGGCGAAAGCTGGACCGGGCGGCTGGTTTATTCCAGTTGGACGAATGCTTCCGGCCTTTATGATTTCTATAAAGGCGAAATGCCCGGCTTCGGCTGGCAGGAGATCACCTCGATCCGGGCCAGCATCAGCGTGCAGACCTGGATCCGGGATACGCGGGTCTGCACCATTCAGATCAAGGACAGCACCTTCGGCTCCGACGTCATCGTCACCATGGCTCCCGCCGGGCCGGGTGGCGCCGTGGCTGCTCCCGGTGGCGCGGGCGGCTATGGAAACGGCGCCGCCGCGCCGGTGCAGCCGGTGACCAAGTCGAACATCAGGTAACGTCTTCCCCCAATCTTCCCCCACATCCTCAATTTATCGAGAGCTGGCGGTTCCACCTTTCCGGCGGCTCCTGATGAAAACAAAAACCCCCGGCAGTTTCCTGCCGGGGGTCTGCGATCAGCGAAACGCTGGTACCGCGGTCGATTAGACCGAGTAGTACATGGCGTATTCGATCGGGTGCGGGGTGTGCTCGAACTTGTACACCTCTTCCCACTTCAGTTCGCTGTAGCTCTCGATGAAGTCCTTCGAGAACACGTCGCCCTTCAGCAGGAATTCGTGATCCTTGGCCAGGTTGTCCAGGGCTTCGCGCAGCGAACCGCAGACGGTCGGGACCAGGGCCAGTTCGTCCGGCGGCAGGTCGTACAGGTTCTTGTCCATGGCGTCGCCGGGGTGGATCTTGTTCTGGATGCCGTCCAGGCCGGCCATCAGCATGGCGGCGAAGGCCAGGTACGGGTTGGAACCCGGATCCGGGAAGCGGACTTCAACGCGCTTAGCCTTCGGGCTGGACGCCTGCGGGATGCGGCAGGAGGCCGAGCGGTTGCGGGCCGAATAGGCCAGCAGCACCGGGGCTTCGAAGCCGGGGATCAGGCGCTTGTAGCTGTTGGTGGTCGGGTTGGTGAAGGCGTTCAGAGCCTTGGCATGCTTGATGATGCCGCCGATGTAGTACAGAGCGGTTTCCGACAGATCGGCATAGCCCGAACCGGCGAAAGTGGGCTTGCCCTTGCTCCAGATCGACTGGTGGACGTGCATGCCCGAGCCGTTGTCGCCGAAAATCGGCTTCGGCATGAAGGTCGCGGTCTTGCCGTAGCTGTGGGCGACGTTGTGGACGGCGTACTTGTACAGCTGCATCCAGTCGGCGGCCTGCACCAGGGTGCCGAACTTGCAGCCCAGCTCGTGCTGGGACGGAGCCACTTCGTGGTGGTGCTTTTCGATCGGCAGGCCCAGCTCACCCATGACGGTCAGCATCTCGGCGCGGATGTCGACGCCCGAATCCACCGGCGGAACCGGGAAATAGCCGCCCTTGACGGCCGGACGGTGACCGGAATTGCCCTCGGGGAATTCCTTGCTGGTGGCCCAAGCGCCGTCTTCGGCGTCGACCTTGTAGAACACCGAGTTCGGCTCAATCTGATAGCGGACGTCGTCGAAGATGAAGAATTCGGCTTCGGGGCCGAAGAAGGCGGTGTCGCCGATGCCGGTGGCGGCCAGATGCTTTTCGGCGCGCTTGGCGATCGAGCGGGGATCGCGGTCGTAGAGCTGGCCGGTGGCGGGCTCGACGATGTCACAGAAGATGACCATCTGGGTCTGAGCGGCGAAGGGATCGATCACGGCGGTCGACAGGTCCGGCTGCAGGATCATGTCCGACTCGTTGATGCTCTTCCAGCCGGCGATCGACGAACCGTCGAAATAGATGCCGTCGGTCAGGAGGTCTTCGTCAACGGTGCTGACGTGCTGGGCGGTGTGCTGCCACTTGCCCTTGGGATCGGTGAAGCGGAAATCGACGTACTTAACGTCGTTTTCCTTGATCATCTCGAGGACTTTCTTCACATCGGACATGGTCAATTTCCCAATTGAAGTTGAAAGGAATGAGAGCTAACTACTCAAAAAACGCACGCGACCTCTTCCGCTTTGTCCGGCGGCGCCGGACAAACACGGGCAGGGGATCAGATGGCGTCGTTACCGCGCTCGCCGGTGCGGATGCGGATTGCTTCCTCGACCGGCGTCACGAAGATCTTGCCGTCACCGATCCGGCCGGTGTGGGCTGCCTGCTGAATGGCTTCGATGGCGCGTTCAACGAGGTTGTCCTCGATCACCAGCTCGATTTTCACCTTGGGCAGGAAGTCCACGACATATTCGGCGCCGCGATAGAGTTCGGTATGCCCCTTCTGCCGACCGAAACCCTTGGCCTCGGTGACAGTGATGCCCTGCAGGCCGATGTCGTGAAGGGCTTCCTTCACTTCGTCCAGCTTGAAGGGCTTGATGATCGCTTCGATCTTTTTCATGTACCCCGGTGCTCTTGTCTTAAGGAACCCGTTGCGTCGAAAACGCGGTACATCATTTAGCACGGCTCATGCCAGTTGGGCTATGGGCAAAAGTGGCTGAACCCCTATGTTTTTTGCGGTGTGAACGGCTAAATTTGCCTGTTTTTCAGAACTTTAGCCTATTTCTTGATCATTGTTGCGTTGCAGCATGACTGAAGCCTGTTTTTCCTCTCGCTTCGTGGTAAGCAGAAAGGATCGGAAATTGCCGTGGAGCGGTCATCATGAAGTCGGGCAACAGCATCCTGTCGGGCTATGGCACCACCATCTTCGAAGTGATGAGCCGTCTGGCTTCGCATCACGGAGCCATCAATCTGGGCCAGGGCTTTCCCGAAGGGCTGGAATCCGAACGTCTTTTGGGATCCGTCTCGCAGTTGATGACGGACGGCCCGCAGCAATATGCGCCGATGATGGGCGTGCCGGAACTGCGCCGGGCGGTGGCGGCCCACGCCATGCGCTTCTACGGCCTGGAAGTTGACCCCGAAACCGAGGTGATGGTGACGTCGGGCGGCACCGAGGCGCTGGCCGACTGCCTGTTCGGGCTGATCGAGCCGGGCGACGAGGTGGTGCTGATCGAGCCTTTGTACGACAGCTATCTGCCGATCCTGCGCCGGGCCGGGGCGGTGCCGAAGCTGGTGCGCCTGTCGCCGCCGGAATGGACGCTGCCGAAACGGGAACTGGCCGCCGCTTTCGGGCCGAAGACTAAGCTGATGATCCTGAACACGCCGATGAACCCCAACGGCAAGGTGTTCACCGAGGAGGAGCTGGGCTTCATCGCCGATCTGCTGGTCAGGCACGACGCCTATTGCGTCTGCGACGAGGTCTACGAGCATCAGGTCTATGACGGCCGCCAGCACGTTCCCCTGATGACCCTGCCGGGCATGCGCGATCGCTGCCTGAAGGTCGGATCGGCCGGCAAGACCTTTTCCGTGACCGGCTGGAAGGTCGGGCATGTGATCGCTTCGCCGCATCTGTTGCAGCCGGTGGCCAAGGCGCACCAGTTCATCACCTTTTCAACCCATCCCGGCCTGCAGATCGCCGTCGCCGAGGGGATGCGCTGGGACGACGAATATTTCACCGGCCTGACTCGCGGTCTACAATCGCGCCGCGACCGTCTGGCCAAGGGTCTGACCGCCGCCGGTTTCGAGGTTCTGCCCTGCGCCGGCAGCTATTTCCTGTCCGCCGCCTTCGCCGGTCCGGCCAAGCGCAAGGGCTTTGCCGGCGACGACGTGGAATTCTGCCGCCTGATCACCATGGAGGCGGGGGTGGCGGCGGTGCCGGTCAGCGCCTTTTACGAGAACGGGGCGGTGCGCGATTACGTGCGCTTCTGCTTCGCCAAGACCGAGGATATCCTCGATGTGGCCTCGCACAGGCTGGCCGATTATTTTTCGTGAACAGAGGCACTTGACGCGGGGTCCGCTCTTAGGCTAGAAACCGGGCCTCCCCTCAAGGGGGGAAGAGGATGGCGGGCGTAGCTCAGTTGGTTAGAGCGCCAGGTTGTGGTCCTGGATGTCGTCGGTTCGAATCCGATCGCTCGCCCCATTCTTCCCTGACGCGGAAACAAAAAAAGACGGCCCAGCGGGCCGTCTTTTTGTTTGTGGCGCCGGTCGGCCGCCGCCTTATTCCGAGATGATCACCCCATGGGCGGTTTCCTGGTGGAATTCGCCGATGAAGGGATAGCGCCCGGCCGCCAGACCGTGCAGACGGACCGGGCTGCGATGGCCCCCGGCGATAACCTTTTCAATGTTGAGAACGCTGGATTCGAACTCCTCGGCCGAAGGGTCGCGGTTCTCCACCTGCAAAACCACCTCCTTGCCGGCGGGAATATGGATTTCCTCGGGCGTGTAGCGATGGTTTTCGATGGTCACGGGAATGGTCACGGCGTCCTCGGCGCTTGCCCTGCCGGAGAGGCAGGGCAAGGCGAGAACGGCCATGAGGACGGCGGACGCCGCCTTCTTCATGGTCGGCATCGGCTTAGAAGGCCAGCGAGTAGTTCATCGACGGACCCCAGCCGATGCTGGAGCGGTCGTTGACCCGCACATGGTTGACGCCGGCGCCGATCTGCAGGTGCTCGATGACCTCGTAGGTCACGGTCAGGTTTTCCTGGTGATCGAAGGCGCTGACCTCGTTGGTGGCGACCGAGCCTTGCCAGCTCAGATCCTGGTCGGCGGCGGCCACCTTGTCGTTGCTGCTGTAACGCAGACCGCTGGTCACGGCCATGTTCCAATGGCCGTAGATGAAGTTCAGACCGGTCAGGACGTAGTCGCGGTTCAGGCCGTCGGTGCCCGAATAGTTGTTGAAGTGGGTGAATTCGGCAAAGGGCGTCACGCCCAGGCGGCGGGTGAGGGGGATGCCGTCGCCGGTGGGATCGTAGGAGACGCCGACCGAATAGCCGTTCTCGGCGGCTTCACCGGGCAGATGCACGGCTTCGTGGGTATAGGACAACTGGTACTTCACGCCCTCGATGCCGCCGGGCAGGCTGCCGCCGCGCCAGGCCACGGTATAGGATTCCAGGTTGCCGGTGTTCGAGGCGCCGCCGTCCGACAGGCGGTAGCGCTTGGCGCGGTTGATGCCGGAATCGTCATAGCCGGGGCGCGAGAAGATCGAATTGGACAAAGCGCTGTTGTCGAGGAAGAAGGTTTCCAGCGACAGCTTGGCGTCGCCCAGGCCTTCCGGCATGTTCAGGGCCACGCCGGCGCCGACGCGCTCGTCCTGCTCGTAGTCGGAGGCGAAGCTGTAGAACTGGCCGGGCATGGATTCCCAGGCCGAACCGAACAGCGGATGGTATTTGCCGCCATAGACGGACACGCCTTCGACGGGGCGCACGGTGGCGTTCAGCTGGCGCAAGGTCACGCCTTCGCTGCGCATGAAGGCGTTGCCCTTGGCGCCGGGCTGATTGTAATAGCTGTCCAGATTGTCGTTGCGCTGGCGTTCCAGCTTGACGTCGGCGTTGACGGTCAGCCAATCGGACCAATTGGCGTAACCGGTCAGATCGGTATCGTCATAGAGGGTGTTGGAGGCCTTGCTGTCCTGAGCCTTGTCGTGTTCGAGCTGCAAGTGGGTGCTGATGGAACCGCCGACCACCAGTTCCGCAGGGGCTCCTTCGGCCAGGGCGGGGGAGGCGGCGGCGATGGCGGCCAGACCGAACAGGGCGGTGTGGGCGACGGCGCTGAGAAGACGATGACGCATGATCGTTCCTTAAATCGAGCGGGTGGGGCTATTGCTTGGCGACCGCACGGGCCTCTTCGGCCACGGCGCGGTACTGAGCCACGGACGCCCGGGGCGTTTCCGACGGAATCAGGGGTTCGACGATGTTCTGGGCCTTGGCCAGAACGGTCTTGAAGCGGGCGATCAGGGCGCTGTCGGCGGCCGAGGGCTGGCTGGCGCTCATCTTGTCCACCAGGGCGGTGACATAGGTGATAAAGCCGCGGCTGTCATGATATTCGCCCAGATCGTCGACGCGGCCCTTGTTCAAGGCTTCGCCGTATTCGCCGGAAGCGGCGTCGATGGTGTCGGCGCAAACCTCGATCATGGTCGGCACCGAGGCGCGGACCGAGGCGGGGGTGGCTTCGCGGGCCTTTTCCAGATCGGCGATGACGGCCTGATACTTGGCTTCGGTTTCGGCGCCGTGGGGATTGCTCTGCGCCGAGCTTTCCAGATCGATCAAAGCCTGTTCGAACGGGGCGATATGCTTTTCGTTCACATAGTCTTTGATGTCGTCGTAAAGCTCGCGCACCGGATGGCCGAAATGGGGCATGGCCAGCTTGACCTTGTCGGCCGCCAGCAGATCGTGCCCGACCATCAGATGCCCCTGAAGCATGCCCAGGCGGAACAGAAACTCGGTGTCCTCGCCGCTGCCGGCTTGGACCTGACCACCGGCAAGAACCATCACCGCGACCGCCGCGGCAGGGATGAGTTTGCGCATTTCAACCTCTTCGGATTTAAGAATGAATCGCAATTCATGCCCTTGAAAGCATCTTGTCAAGCGCTAATGAGAATCGTTATCATAAATTAGTCCGAATGTCATATCTGCGAATCCCGAGATAACACCCTGTAGGTGAATAGGTTTTTCGATTTTATCCATAGCCATAAAGCTTTTGTTGACATTCACGGAAATTTGCGACTAATTCGCAATATCGCGAAGCGGAGAGATACAGCATGGGTGTCACAAGGGCGGTCGTCGGGATACTGGCGATGATGGGGATTTGGGCGGGCGGCGGCGCCTGGGCCGGCGAGCACATGATCGGCCAGCCGGTGGAGATCAACGGCCTGAAAGTGGAATCGGCGTTTTTGCAGGCCGTCACCATGGATCCCCAGGACGAGATGTGCGGTCCGGTCGAGGCCGACATTCATCTGACGGCGCTGATTCACGCTTTGCCGGGCAACCGCAACGGCTTTGCCGCCGGCGAATGGATTCCCAATCTGACGGTGTCGTTCGAGCTGACCCGCCGGGGATCGCCTTACAAGGCGACTGGGGTGCTGGTGCCCATGGTGGCCGAAGGCGGTCCCCACTACGGCAAGAACCTGAAGCTGGACGGGCCGGGCAAATATCATCTGGCGATAACGGTCCAGCCGCCGCAATTGACCGGCTTTTTCCGTCATGTGGACAAGGAAACCGGCGTCGCCGGCTGGTGGGAGCCCTTCAAGGAGGAATGGGACTTCGTTTTCGTCGGCAGTCCCGGCAAGAAAGGCGGCTATTAAGGAAAAGGGCGGCTTGCGGGCCGCCCTCGGTTCCGGTCAGTCGCGGAAGTTCACATATTGCAGCGGCTGGTCCAGGTCCAGCTTCTTCAGCAGGGCGATGGCTTCTTGCAGGTCGTCGCGCTTTTTGCCGGTGATGCGCAGTTCGTCGCCCTGGATGGCGGCCTGAACCTTCATCTTGCTGTCCTTGATTTCCTTGACCAGCTTCTTGGCCAGATCCTTGTCGATGCCTTCCTTGATGGTGACGATCTGGCGGACGGAATTGCCGGAGGCCTTTTCCACCGTCTTATAGTCCATCACCTTGGGATCGACGCTGCGGCGGGTCAGATAAACGGCCATCAGTTCATGCATCTGCTTCAGTTTCATGTCGTCGTCGGCCAGAATGGTGATGGTATGGTCGGCGCGCTCGACCGAGCATTTGCTGCCTTTGAAGTCGAAGCGGGTGGTGATTTCGCGGGTGATTCCGGCCAGGGCGTTGTCCACCTCGGCCATGTTGGTCTTGGAAACGATGTCGAAAGAGGGCATGGCGGTCTTCTTTCCCTTCTGAAAGATCCATCTGATCGCCGCGAGGCGTTGGCTGTGATTTAGAACATTCGGCAAGTCTTGGCTACACTCCCTTGCGCGGCCCTTGAGATTGCTGAGGAAAATCGCCATTCTGCCTCTATGAACATCATATCGGCATCCTCGGAACGCGGCCTTTTCGACAGTTTGCGCAAAACGCCGCTGTTCGCCGGGCTGGCGGAGAACGATCTGGCCGCCCTGACCGGCGAGGCCATGGTGGAGACCTATTCCGACGGCGTCGTTCTGTTCGAGGCCGGTCAGGTGGCCGACCGTTTTTTCGTCGTGCTGGACGGCCATGTGGAGCTGTTCCTGCTGGAAGCCGAGCGCCACAACGTGCTGGAAGTGGCGGGAAAATCTTTGCTGCTGGGCGAGACTGCGCTGTTTCTGGACGGCGGCGGCTATCCCCATTCGGCCCGCACCGTCGGCTACGCCAAGCTGCTGGCGGTGCCGGCCAGGCCGTTCATGGCGGTGTTGCAGGGACGCTTCGACCTGACCCTGCGGATGCTGGGATCCATGTCCATGCGGCTGCGCGGCCTGATTGAGCAGATCACCCGGCTGAAGCTGAAGAATACCGCCCAGCGTCTTGCCGCTTTTCTGCTGGCCTTGACGCCGAAGACCGAAGGCCAGGCAGTGGTGCGTTTTCCCTATGACAAGCGTCTTGCCGCCGATTCCTTGGGCATGAGCGCCGAAAGCCTGTCCCGTGCCCTGCTCAAGCTGGGCGAACTGGGAGTGGAAAGCCGCCCGGACAATCTGGTGGCCATCCATGATTTGGCGCTTTTGCAGCAATATTGCCTGGACGAGGCTGAATAGCCCGGTCTGCACAGTTTTTAAGCCGTCATCTCGCTTGCCTAAAATCAAGGATCGTGTCTGCCTTCGCCGTCACTGTTTGGCCGTCGAGGTAATGAGCAGCCATGTCCGAAATTCTTCTTTCCCTGGATCTTCGTCCTATTTTGGCATCCGGCACCGATCCCCTGACCTGGGTGGTGCAGGATGCCGGACGCCTGCCTTCGGGCGGGCGGATGGAATTGCTCGCTCCGTTCAACCCGCTGCCCTTGCGCCGGGTGTTGGGGCAGATGGGCTTTTCTTCGCAAGCCGGAAAACAAAACGACGGCTCTTGGCGGGTCTTGCTGACTCGTGACGGCAAGGGGTTGGTGGAGACCGCGCCCGGTCCCGACGATTGCGCCGGCCTGCCCGCGGGGGCGCCGGTCTGGCTGGACGGCGAGGTGCGCCACATCGACGTGCGCGGCTTGGCCATGCCGTTGCCCATGCTGGCGATTCTGCGGCTGGTGGGGTCGTTGGCGGGGGACGAAACGGTCATCGTCCACCACGACCGCGATCCGGTCTTCCTTTACCCCGAACTGGCCGAGATCGGCTGGAGCCTGGAGCCCTGCGGTTCCGGAGCGGAAGGGGAACTTCTTTTCACGGTGAGGCGCGGCTGATGCTGTTCGGCGATTTCATGATGGGCGCGCGCAGCCGCCTGCTGCCCATGTCCATTCCCTTGCGCTTTTTCGCCGCCGCCGTGCTGTTCCATGTGGCGGCCTGGGGGCTGTTGCTGGGCTATGCCGGCGATGCGCCGGGTTTCGTCGGCGGGCTGGGGCATCTGCTGGCCTCGCTGCATTTCGTCACCCTGGGCGTTCTCGCCATGACCGGCATGGGGGCGGCCTTTCAGCTTCTGCCGGTGGCGACCAAACGTCCGGTCCGTTCGGAGACGGCCTGCAAGGCGGCGTTCTGGCTGATGCTGGCCGGGCTTTTGGCCCTGGGCCATGGCATGGGGCATGGCGACGTTCTGCCGCTGGGTCTGGGCGGCGTGCTGGTGGTGGTGGCCTTGGCCCTGTTCGCTTTCCTGATCACCGACAATCTGCGGCAGGTCAAGGACATGCGGGTGGTCACCGATCAGGCCTGGATCGCCATGGGCGGTCTGCTGTTCCTGTTGGCGCTGGCGAGTCTGCTGGTGGCCGATTACGCCTTCGGCGGCTTTCTTCCCGATCATCGCGCCTTGGCTTTGGCCCATGGCGTGGTGGCGGCCTACGGTTTCATGGGCATGCTGGCCCTGGCGTTCAGTTTCGTGCTGATCCCCATGTTCTGCCTGGCGCCGCCGCCCGACGTCAAGAATGGGCGCCGCGCCGGCTGGATGGCCGGCGCCGCCGTTCTGCTGGCCGCGGCCGGTCTGGTCCACGACCTGAAGCCGGTGCTGATCCTGGGCGGTTTGCTGGGGCTGGCGGCTTCGGCTCTGCATCTGTGGGTGATGGCCAAGGTGATGAAAAGCCGTATGCGCAAGAATCTGGGCGACAGTTTCGTGCTGATCCGGCTGGCCTGGGGACTGATGCCGCTGTCCATCGTCGTCGGACTGGCCGCCGCCTTGGGATTCGCGCCCGACCGCACCGGGCCGTTGTTCGGCTTCGTGCTGGTGTTCGGCTGGCTGCTGACCTTCCTGTTGGGCATTTTGCAGCGCATTCTGCCGTTCCTGGCGTCCATGCATTCGGTGCGGCCCGGCGTCAAGCCGGCGCTGGTTTCCGCCCTGACCGCCGACAGGCCGTTGCGCCTGCATATGATCCTTCACATCGCCGCCTTGGCCGTCGTCTCGGCGGGGCTGGCCGGGCAATGGGCGCCGCTGGTGCGCCTTGGCGCCGGTCTGGGCCTGCTGGGCGCCTTGTCATACGCCGTTTCCGCCGCCCATGTCGGGTTTTCCCTGCGGAAACACCTGTTTCAACAGCCGCAATCTTCGGAGAAATAAGGATGTTCGGTAATACCCAGATCGGTACCCTGCTGCATGAAGAGCATGTCCGTACCATTCAGGCGTTGCAGGGGCTGGAGGAATATTTGCTGAAGCAGACCAGCAAGCGGGTGCCCGACGCCGCCGATCCGAAGGTGCGCGAATTGCTGGAGCATTTGCTGTCCGATGTCGCCTTCGAGGTGGAGCGCCACTTCGGTTTCGAGGAAAACCATCTGTTCCCGGTTCTGATCAGCCGGGGCGAGGGCGGCATCGCCGCATTCCTGACCGAAGAACACGGCTCGATCCTGCCGCTGGCCCAGGAACTGGCCGAAACTGCTGGGTCCGCCTTAAACGGGGGCGGTTTCACGCCGGAGAGCTGGAAGGAATTCCATCGCCGCGGCGTCGAATTGTGCGAGCGGGAAATCTTCCACATCCAGAAAGAGGAAATGGGGCTGCTGGCGGCCATTTCCATGTTCGTCGATCCCGACGCCGACGCCGCCTTGGCGGCGACATATCGGGAACTGGTGGCGGCGTCCTGATTAGGCCAGAATGGCGCCTTGGATTTTCCTCCGAGGCGTCATGACTACCCCCAAGGACAAAGATAAACCGGGCCGGCACGAGCGGATGCTGGCCGCTTACGGCTTCGGCCTGTTCGCCCTGCCGCGTTATGCCGAGGTCAAGGGCAAAGGCTGGCATGTCCGTCATCATCTGCCCAGCATGTCCGAGGGCTATCTGACCCAATCCTTCGTCGAGGGAAACCGCTTCGTTCTCTATGAAGGGCGGCGTCCCTGGATGTCTACCGGCCTGTTCGAGGTGGAAAGCCACGCTTGGCATGTTCAGGCCGCGCATGGGCTGGTGGTGGTGGCCGGGCTGGGCATGGGCATGTACGCCTATGCCGTATCGCAAAAGCCCGACGTCACCCAGGTGGTGATCGTCGAGCGCGATCCGCGCGTGGCGGAAATCCTGGAACAGGCGGTCGGTTTTTCTCAATGGCCGGGGCGCGGCAAGATTCAACTGCTGATGGCCGACGCCCTCGATCCGGATCTGCCGGCTCAACTGGCTTTGTTCACCGGCGGGAAGACCGCGGACTATTTCTACGCCGATATCTGGCCGGTGGCTCCGGACGCCTCGGCCCCATCCCAGATGCTGGCCATGGCCGGGCGTCTGGCTCCGGCGGCGGCGGGCTGGTGGGGCCAGGAATTCAATTTCGGGCGATGGTGTCTGGAGACGGGAACCAAGCCGGACGAGGCGGCCCTGCGCGGCTATTTCGCCGCTTATGGGGTGACGGCGCCGGTAACTCCGGGATATCTGGCCTTCTGCCGCGATCTGCTGGCGGCCAACCGCGCCTATCTGACGCCCCGCCGGGCGGTGTCAGGCGGTTTCTGGAGCCGGCTTTTCCGCCGGTAGCCGCATCGGCAACCAGCCGTCGGTGCCATAGGCCTCCAGCGGCATGAAGCGGGACTTGTAGGACATCTTGCCGCTGTCGGCGATCCAATAGCCCAGATAGACATAGGGCAGATTCTGGCGGCGGGCTTCCTCGATCAGCCACAGGATCATATAGGTGCCAAGCGACAGTTCGGTCAGCACCGGATCATAGAAGCTGTAGACGGCTGACAGGCCGTCGGACATGCGGTCCGTCAGCATGGCCGAGCGCAGCATGCCGTCCGGGCTGCGGAATTCCACGACGAAACTGTCGATCGGGCTGTCCTCGATCATCGAGCGGTAATCGTAAAAGCCCATCAAAGCCATGTCGCCGCCGGAATGGCGGCTTTCCTGATAGCGGGCGAACAGCCGATACTGCTCGGCGGTGGCCTTGGCGTTGACCGGCATGGCGGCCAACTGGCCGTTGCGGCGGTTGATCTTGCGCATGGTGCGGTCGGGCTGAAAGCCATCGACGACGATGCGCACGGGAATGCAGGCCGAACAACCGGGACAGGCGGGGGTATAGGCGATGGAATGGCTGCGGCGGAACCCGGCCCGCGACAGGGATTCATGCAGGGCTTCCGCCTCGGGCCCGGTCAATTCGGTCACGATCTTACGCTCCAGCCGCCCGGGGATGTATGGGCAAGGCAGAGGCGCGGTCGTGAAGAAGTAATGTGGCCGTTTTGGCGCGAATTGATCCATGGCGAACCCGTCTTATCCATCCCAGCTTATGGAATATGGGAAAGGAACGCTATGTTCAACAGACCCTGAGGATCAAAATCCCCGACAGAAAGTCATGAATCGTCCGTCTTTGCGGATTGAAGAGGGCGAACAGCAGAAGGATTCCGGCGCCCAGCCCCAGGGTTCCGTAAAATATCACCGTATGCACCAGGGTCTGGGGCAGGGTGGGGGCGCCGCCTTCCTGGCGATGCGCCCTCAAATCCATCAGGCGCATGCCGATGGTGGCGGCGGACGGACCGGCCAATTGCAGGCTGTGATACAGCAGGGCCACCCCCAGCGGCACCACCAGCAGATGCAGGGGGAACAGCAGTCCCAGGCTGGCGACGGTCAGGATGCCCAGCATCAGATGGATGGCGGCGATGATGATGAACAGCACCACCAGATCGATGCCATAGGCGAACATCCGCCGCAGGGTGACGCCGTAATACCACTGGGGCTCGGCCAGGGGATCGGGCGGCCACAGGCCGGGAGAAAGGTTGAGATCGGGAAACGCCATCGCCTATTGGCCCGGCTTGCGCACGGGCGGAAGGGCGGACGAGGGAGCGCCCTTCAGCGCGTCGGGCAATTGGCCGCTGCGGGCGGCGTCGGACGTCATGCCGACATTCTGCGGCTGCTGGGTGTCGCGCAGCAGCACCACGGTGATGCGGCGGTTGCGCGGATTGGCTGGATCGTTGTTGACCAGCGGCTCGGTGTCCGATCGTCCCACCACCCGATCGACGCGATCGGCCGGCACGCCGGAATTCAGCAAGGCGCGACGGGTCGCCAGGGCGCGGTCGGCGGAAAGCTCCCAGTTGCCGTAATTGGATTGTCCCGAAAAGGGCGTCGAGTCGGTATGGCCGGAAATGGCCACCTTTTCCGGCAGCATCTTGACCACGCGGGCCACCAGATCCACCAGGGCGCGGGTATGGCCGTACATATCGGGCGACCCCTTGGGGAACATGGCCAGCCCTTCCTGGTCGACGATCTGGATGCGCAGGCCTTCGGGCGTGTTGTCCACCATCAGGCTGTCGGCCAGCTTCTTCAGTTCGGGAATGGAATTCACCGCTTGATTCAGGGCTTGCTTGGCGCGGTCGAACTGCTGCTGTTCGCGCTCGGCGTTGGCTTTGATGATCTGGGCCTCGCTGACGGCCTCGGCCTGTCCGCTGGCGCCGCCAGACGCGCCTTGGCCTCCCTTGCCGGCGTTGCCGGCTTGTTGTCCGTTGGCGCCGCCTGTGCCTTGACCGTTGGCGCCGCTGGCGCCCTGGCCGTTGAGGCCGCCGCTGCCCTGGCCGTTCAGCCCGCCGCTCTGCTGGCCCTTGGTCTTGGCCGAACCGGTGCCGCTGGCTTGGGCGTCGCCGAGTCCCGGATTCTGGCCCATGCCGGCATTTTCATCGGGAGACGTGCCCTGGCCTTCGCCGGCGCCGCCTTCCTTGGGGTCGGACAAGGCGTCGCCGCCCTGGCCGATGGTGGGCGGGGGCAGGGACAGGGTGAAACTGGGGGTGTTGGCGTTGGAGGTCATGGAGCCTTCGCCCACCACCTTGCCGCCCAGCATGCCGCCGGCACCGCTGGTGGACTGGGACACCGAGGTGGGCGCGAAATAATCGGCCACGCCCTGAAGCTGTTCCTCGGTCACGGCGTTCAGCAGCCACAGCAGCAGGAAAAAGGCCATCATGGCGGTCACGAAGTCGGCGTAAGCCACCTTCCAGGCGCCGCCATGAGCAGCGCCGTGGCCTTTCTTGATCCGCTTGATGATGATGGGTTGTTCAGCCATGTCCTGTCTTTTCGCCTTGAGCCTTCACCATGACGGGGCCGCCGGATCAGTCCGGCGGCAGGTTGGTGACGGTCTCTTCCAGTTCGGCGAAGCTGGGTCGGACATGCGGCGACAGAATCTTGCGGCCGAACTCGATCGACACCTGCGGAGCATACCCCATCATGTGGGCCAGCAGACAGGCCTTCATGCAGTTCAGATATTCGCTTTCGGTCTTGTAGATGATGTCCAGGATGCGGCCGAACGGTGCGAAGAAGCCATAGGACAACAGCACGCCCATGAAGGTGCCGCACAGCGCCGCGCCGATCAGATGGCCCAGCACTTCCGGCGGTTCGGTGATCGACCCCATGGTGTGAATCACGCCCAGCACGGCGGCGACGATGCCCAGGGCGGGCATGGCGTCGGACATGGTGGTGATGGCATTGGCGATCAGAGCGACTTCGTTGTGGTGGGATTCAATTTCGGCGTCGATGATGGATTCCACCTCGTGGGCGTTGTTGGTGCCCAGGGTCAGCAGACGCAGATAGTCGCAGAGAAATTCGCGGTTGTGGTGGTCGGCCGAGAATTTGGGAAATTTCTGGAATAGCGGGCTTTCGTCGGGTTTTTCCACATGGCTTTCCAGGGCCAGATCGCCCTTGGTCTTGGCCAGCTTGAAGACCGAGTAGAGCATGCTGAGCAGTTCGACATAGGCGGCCTTGTCGAAGCGCGAGCCCTTGAACATGGTGCCCATGGCTTTGCCCAGGCCGGTGATCACGGCTTTCGGGTTGCCAATGATCATGCTGCCGATGGCGGCGCCCAGAATGATGATCCACTCGAAGGGCTGAATCAGAACGCCCAGTTCACCGCCGTTACCGACGTAGCCGCCGATGACCGAGCCGATCACCACGAAAATGCCAATGATGACGAACATAAGCTACCCTCTGTCCCCGCTTGCTCAGGACCATCCGCGGCCAAGGATGCAATAATTTCCGCGACTTGTCGCCGGTCAACAGCATGGCCGGGCAAAAAATATGAACAAGGTCCGGCCCTGCGCGGGAAATTTGCCGCCCGCGCGGATTTCCTGTATGACTTTTAACCTCGTAAGGGAAAAGGAAAAACACCAAGATGAGCATCGACGACCGCATGTTCCGCAAAGCTCTGGGTTGTTTCGCCACCGGAATCACGGTGGTCACCAGCAAGGCGGCGGACGGCGCGCCGGTAGGACTGACGGTCAACGCTTTTTCCTCTCTGTCGCTGGATCCGCCCCAGGTGCTGGTATGTCTGGACAAGCGTACCGGCTGCTTGGACGCTTTCAGGCAGTCCGGCGCTTTCGCCGTCCATGTGCTGCGCCAGGACCAGCGCGAGTTATCCATCACCTTCGCCAGCAAGCAGGCCGACAAGTTCGCCGGTCTGTCGCCGGAAAGCCGGGTTTCCGGCGCGCCGGTTCTGCCGGGTTGCCTAGCTTTATTCGATTGCCGGACCGAGCAGGTGATCGAGGGCGGCGACCATCTGATCTTTATCGGGCGGGTTGTGCATCTGGAGCATTCCGAGGCGGGCCAGCCGCTGCTGTATTATCGGGGCTCTTACAATCAGTTGGGCGACACCAGCCTGCCGTGACTGCTTTGGCGTGACGAAAAAAAGGGAGTGGGGGACTATGATGCGTCGGCGCACAGTGCCGTTTCTGGGTGGCCATGGCGGTTTCTCCCGCCTGTCTTATGCCGAATGGGGCGACCCCGCCAATCCGCGGGTTCTGGTCTGCGTCCATGGCCTGACCCGCAACGCCCGGGACTTCGACTTTCTGGCCCGCGAACTGAGCGAGCATTACCGGGTTATCTGCCCCGATCTGCCGGGGCGCGGCGACAGCGACTGGCTGATTCTCAAGAACAATTACTGCCTGCCGGTCTATGTGCAGGTGATGTCCACCCTGTTGGCGCGTCTGGACGTCGACCGGGTGGACTGGCTGGGCACTTCCCTGGGCGGTCTGATCGGCATGACCTTGGCGGCGACGCCGGGCAATCCCATCAACCGCATGGTGCTGAACGACATCGGTCCCTTCCTGCCGGAGGCGGCGCTGCGGCGCATCGCCAGCTTCGTCGGCACCGATCCCCGCTTCGAAACCCTGGAGGAGGGCGAAGCCTACCTTCACGAGGCCTTGGGCAATTTCGGCATTCATGAGGCCGCCCATTGGGGCCATGTGGTGGAAAGCAGCATCCGTCCGGCGGCCGACGGCGGCGGTTTCCGCCTGCATTACGATCCGGGCATTGCGGTGGTGTTCAGCGATCCGGCGTCCTTGAAGGACGTCGACATCTGGCCCGTCTGGGACGCCATCTCCTGTCCGGTGCTTTTGCTGCGGGGCGCCGAGTCCGACCTTTTGTCGGTGGAAACCGCGGCCGAGATGACGCGGCGCGGTCCCAAAGCCGATCTGATCGAGTTTCCCGGCTGCGGCCATGCTCCGGCTTTGTTCGATCCGATGCAGATCGCCGTGGTCAAGGATTGGCTGGTGGGATGAAATGCTCGCCGCCGGTCGGAGTGTGAGGCAAAAAAATGGCCGGATCGTCTCCGGCCATTCTTTATTCACCCAGAATGTCGGCAAAGCCTCTTAGCCCTTGCGGAGCAGCTTTGCCGCCTCCACGGCGAAGTAGGTCAGGATGCCGTCGGCGCCGGCGCGCTTGAAGGCCAGCAGGCTTTCCAGAACGGTTTTATCGTTGTCCAGCCAGCCGTTGTTGATGGCGCCCTTCAGCATGGCGTATTCGCCGCTGACCTGATAGGCGAAGGTCGGAACCGAGAAGGTTTCCGAGACGCGGCGGACGATGTCCAGATAGGGCATGCCGGGCTTGACCATGACCATGTCGGCGCCTTCCTTCAAATCCAGCGCCACTTCGCGCAGGGCTTCGTCGGAATTGGCCGGGTCCATCTGATAGGTCTTCTTGTCGCCGCCCTTGAGGTTGCCGCTGGAGCCGATGGCGTCGCGGAACGGGCCATAGAACGCCGAGGCGTATTTGGCGGCGTAGGACATGATGCGCACATGGTCGAAACCGGCATCGTCGAGCGCCTTGCGGATCAGGCCGATGCGGCCGTCCATCATGTCCGACGGAGCGACGACGTTGCAGCCAGCCTGGGCATAGGCCACCGACTGACGACAGAGGGCTTCGACGGTTTCATCGTTGGCGACATAGCCGTCGATGACCAGACCGTCGTGGCCGTCGCTGTTGAAGGGATCAAGGGCGACGTCGCAGATGATGCCGATGTCGGGATGGGCGGCCTTGATGGCGCGGACGGTGCGGCAGACCAGATTGTCGGGGCTGTAGGCTTCGCGGGCGTCGGGCGTTTTGGCGGCCGGGTCGGTCTGGGGGAACAGGGCGATGGCGGGAATGCCAAGCGCCTTGGCCTCGGCGACGGCGTCCACCAGCAGGTCGATGGACAGGCGTTCGACGCCGGGCATCGAGGCCACTTCGGTACGGCTGTTGCGGCCTTCGGTGACGAAAACCGGCCAGATCAGGTCGGCGGCGGACAGGCTGTTCTCGGCAACAAGCCGCCGCGACCATTGGTCGCGGCGGTTGCGGCGCAGCCGGGTTCCGGGGAAATCCCCGGTGACGACGGGTCCAATCACTTGGTTATGCGGCCTCCAGAGCCTGGGCAAGATCGGCGAGGATATCGTCGATATGTTCGATTCCGATGGAAAGGCGAACATACCCCTCGGACACGCCCGTCGCCAACTGGTCTTCTGCCGACAACTGCGAATGGGTGGTGCTCGCCGGATGAATGGCCAGAGAGCGGGCGTCGCCGATGTTGGCGACATGGTAGAAAAGTTTCAGCGCGTCGATGAAGGCCTTGCCAGCGGCCTTGCCGCCCTTCAGCTCGAAGCCCAGCAGCCCGCCATAGCCGCCCTTCAGCACGGCGTCGGCGCGGCGACGGGGTTCGCCGCTCTGCTGGCTGGGATGGATGACCTTGGTCACCTTGGGATGCTTGGCCAGGAACTCGGCGACGGCGATGGCGTTCCGGTTGTGCTCGCGGATGCGCAGCGGCAGGGTTTCCAGGCCCTGGATGGTCTGGAAGGAATTGAAGGGGCTGACGGCGGCGCCGACGTCGCGCAGCAGAATGACGCGGGCGCGCAGGATATAGGCGATCGGGCCCAGCGGCTTGACGGCCTGGGTCCAGACGGCGCCGTGATAGCTGGGGTCGGGCTGGTTCAGCAGCGGGAAGCGTTCGGCGTGCTTTTCCCAGTCGAACTTGCCGCTGTCGATGATGGCGCCGCCGATGGAGGTGCCGTGACCGCCGATATATTTGGTGGTCGAATAGACGACGATGTGGGCGCCATGCTCGAAGGGCTTGGCGATGATCGGAGCGGCGGTGTTGTCGACGATCAGGGGAATGCCCAGATCCTCGCCGATCTTGGCGACCTCGGCGATGGGAAACACCTGCAACTTGGGATTGGGCAGGGTCTCGGCGTAGAAGGCGCGGGTCTTGGAATCGGCGGCGCGGCGGAAGTTCTCCGGGTCCGAGGGATCGACGAAGCGGGCTTCGATGCCGAATTGCTTGAAGGTGTTGGCGAAAAGATTCCAGGTGCCGCCGTACAGATCGGTCGAGGTGACGAAGTTGTCGCCGGCCTGGGCGATATTCAGGATCGAGAAGGTGCTGGCCGCCTGGCCCGACGACACTTCCAGAGCGGCGACGCCGCCTTCCAGGGCGGCAAGGCGCTGTTCCAGCACGTCGGTGGTGGGGTTCATCAGGCGGGTGTAGATGTTGCCAAGCTCGGCCAGACCGAACAGGTTGGCGGCATGTTCGGTGTCGCGGAACTGATAGCTGGTGGTCTGGTAGATCGGCACAGCCACCGAGGTGGTGGCGGGGTCGGCGCGATAGCCGGCGTGGAGAACCAGGGTTTCGGGATGGACGGACTTCACGCTCATGAGGAGTTGCCCCTTGCTGTCAGGTCTGAAGCGACGGCCTTCCATGCTGGGCGGGCCATCTTGACTGGCATGCAGCAAAGCATCTCGGCAAAGCCCTGTCAAGTCGAACAACATACTAAATTGGTGTATATAAAAATATACAACGATGTGTTTGTGTTTTTAATGAGCGGACTTGCCTGAGTTTCCCATATCACTATCTTGGTGCCTATGAGCGAGCAACCACCCCATCATGTCCGCGCCGAAAGGCTCGGCCGCCTGGGCCGGATCATCCTGAACCGCCCCGAGGCCTTGAACGCCCTGACCCGAACGATGATTCGGCAGATGCATGCGCAGCTTCTGGCGTGGGCCGAGGATCCCAGTGTTTCCGCCATTGTCGTCGAGGGCGAAGGGCGAGCATTCTGTGCCGGCGGCGACATCAAGGCGGTGTGGGAGACGGTGGGGCGTGACGAGCATCCGGGCGGCTTCTTCTGGGACGAATACCTGCTGGACCACTATGTCCACCACTATCCCAAGCCGATCGTTTCGCTGATGGACGGATTCGTCATGGGCGGCGGTGCGGGCATTTCCATCCTTGGCAGCCATCGTGTCGCTACCGAAGCGACCCGTTTCGCCATGCCGGAAACCGCCATCGGTTTTTATCCCGACGCCGGCGGCACTTATTTTCTCGGCCGTCTCGATCCTGTCGTCGCCCGCTATCTGGGCGTAACCGGAGCTCGTATCGACGGAGCCGACTGCCTGCATTGCGGCTTGGCCACTCATTACGTTCCGGCGGCCAGACTGCCGGATCTGGTGGCGGCCATGGCCGCCGAGCCGGATCTGGAAACCGTTCTGGCCCAATTCTCCAGCCATCCGGGCGCCAGCGCCTTGGATCGCGACGGCGAAGCCGTTCGCCGCGTGTTCGTTCACGACGATCTGCCGTCGATTCTAAGTGCGCTCAAGGCCGAAACGTCGGCTTGGGGAGATCAGACGCGCACCCTGATTGCCGGCGCGGCGCCGTCCAGCATGGCCTTGACGTTGCTGCAACTGCGCGAGGGCGGGGGGAAGACCTTGGCCGACACGCTGGTGGTGGAATATCGCCTGTCCCTGCGCCGTACCCGCAGCCGCGACTTTCACGAAGGGGTGCGGTCCCGCCTGGTCGACCGCAGCCAGCCCCCGGCCTGGAGCGAACTGGCGTCCGATGCCGAGCTGACGGCGCTGTTCGCGCCGTTGGACGAGGCCGAATTGCCTCTGTCATGACCCTGCTTCCGGACGAGGTTCTGTTCGAGTTTCGCCGTCTGGGCAACAGCGTGAAGGTTTCCGCTGTCGATCCGATCAGCAATACCGAGGTGTCGATCGTCGGTTCGCCGGGAGCAGGCGAGGCCTATCTCAAGCAGACGGCGCTGCGGAAGTTGATCTGGGTTCTTGAAAAGAACTCGAAAACAAAAGAATAGCGCCGCCCCATGAAAAAAGCCGCATCCGTTGGATGCGGCTTTTTCTTCGATCCCAATCGCTGTGCGGCTCCCCCCGTCACCGCTCTTGCGAAAGTGCCTTACTTGGCGGCGCGCGGACGGCGGCCGCGCTTGTCTTCGCTGCCGTCCTCAGCCTTGCGGCCCAGACCGATCTTCTTGGCGAAGTCCGAACGCTGGGCGGCGTAGTTGGGGGCAACCATCGGATAGTCCGGCGGCAGGTTCCATTTGGCGCGATATTCGTCGGGCGTCATGTTGTAGGTGGTGCGCAGGTGGCGCTTCAGCATCTTCAACTTCTTGCCGTCTTCCAGGCAAATGATGAAATCGGGATTGACCGACTTCTTCACCGGCACCGCAGGACGAACAACTTCCGCCTTGACTTCGGGAGCCTGCGGATCAAGTTGGCTCAGCGAGCTATAGACCGTATTGATCAACTCGGAAATTTGAGTGGCGGGCAGCGGGTTCTTGCTGACATAGGCAGCAACCACATCGACGGCCATCCGAAGGATGTCATCGCGCGACGTTTTTTCTACGGCGTTTTCGCTCATTATGATCGTAACCTGACGGAGTGAATTGGGTATGGCGAAATTAACACAGGTCACTGCGGGCCTGTCAATGCTATTTGCCGGTTATCGAATACTGATTTCTTCCCTACTCAGCATCATCAATAAAATATCGCTTCGCGGTATTGAACGCTTCCGTTGGGCATTGAGAACTGGACATGATGACTACTATCACCCTTTCGGGTAGGGTGGGGTGACACTATATATGAATGAGAAATGGCGTTTTCTTAGGGCTCTCATGTCCTAAGGCATATACTTTTTTCCAGGCCGTTCTGATCCCGTCCCTTTGACGGCTTTTACTATGACCCGGGATCGGGCGGCGATCGGTAGTGGCGCATTGGCAAACTTGGCCGAGATATGGTATCAGATCGCTTCGTTCTTTCACTTGCAGAGCCGTCTGTCCCGTCATGACCAAACCGACCATTGCGCTCGCCTCCGATCATGGCGGCGTCGATCTGAAGACCATTCTGAAGGACCAGCTGGAAAAGGACGGTTATTCCGTTCTCGATCTCGGCACCAACGGTTCTGCTTCGGTTGACTATCCCGACTACGCCAAGGCCGTGGCCGACGCCCTGTCGTCCGGCGCCGCCCAGCGCGGCGTTCTGGTCTGCGGCACCGGCATCGGCATCAGCATCGCCGCCAACCGCTACGCCCATGTGCGTGCCGCCCTGGTGCACGACGCCTTCGGCGCCCGCATGTGCCGCCAGCACAACGACGCCAACGTGATCGTGTTCGGCGGGCGCACCGTCGGTTCGGAAGTCGCCAAGGATTGCCTGACGCTGTTTCTGACCACTGAATTCGAAGGCGGCCGTCACGCTCGACGCGTCGCCATGCTGGGCGAATAAGCCCGTTTCGCCCGCGCACCATATTTAGAAGGAAGTTCCCCATGTCCACCGATAAGGCCACCTTGCAAAGCTTCTTCGGCACCTCGCTGGCCCAGTCCGATCCCGAGCTGTTTTCCGCCATCGGCAAGGAGCTGGGCCGCCAGCAGGACCAGATCGAGCTGATCGCCTCGGAAAACATCGTCTCGAAGGCCGTTCTGGAAGCTCAGGGGTCGGTGCTGACCAACAAGTATGCCGAAGGCTATCCGGGCAAGCGTTATTACGGCGGCTGCGAGTTCGTCGACATCGCCGAGGAACTGGCCATCGAGCGGGCTAAGAAGCTGTTCGACTGCGCCTATGCCAACGTCCAGCCGAATTCGGGCTCCCAGGCCAATCAGGCGGTGTTCTTCGCCCTGATGCGGCCGGGTGATACCTTCCTGGGTCTGAATCTGGCCGCCGGCGGCCATCTGACCCACGGCGCCGCCCCCAACATGTCGGGCAAATGGTTCAAGGCCGTTCCCTACAGCGTGCGTCCCCAGGACTGCCGCATCGATTACGACGAGGTCGAGGCCCTGGCCAAGGAACATAAGCCGAAGCTGATCGTCGCCGGCGGCTCCGCCTATCCCCGTGAAATCGACTTCGCCCGCTTCCGCGCCATCGCCGATTCGGTCGGCGCCTATTTCATGGTGGACATGGCCCACTTCGCCGGTCTGGTGGCCGGCGGCGTGCATCCCAGCCCGCTGCCCCACGCCCATGTGGTGACCACCACCACCCACAAGACCCTGCGCGGCCCGCGCGGCGGCATGATCCTGTCCAACGACCTGGATCTGGGCAAGAAGTTCAATTCGGCCATCTTCCCGGGCATCCAGGGCGGTCCGCTGATGCATGTCATCGCCGGCAAGGCCGTGGCCTTCGGCGAGGCCCTGAAGCCGGAATTCAAGCTCTACGCCAAGGCCGTCAAGGCCAATGCCGCCGCTTTGGCCGACACGCTGGTGCGTCGCGGCGTCGAGATCGTCTCGGGCGGCACCGACAACCATCTGATGCTGGTCGACCTGCGTCCCAAGAAGCTGACCGGCAAAGCCGCCGAGGCCAGCCTGGAGCGCGCCGGCATCACCTGCAACAAGAACGGTATTCCCTTCGACCCGGAAAAGCCGACCGTCACCTCGGGCATCCGCCTGGGCTCGCCGGCCGCCACCAGCCGCGGTTTCGGCGTCGAGGAGTTCATTCAGGTCGGCAATCTGATCGGCGACGTGCTCGACGGTCTGGCGGCCAATCCCGAAGACAATTCGGAGGCCGAGTCCGCCGTGCGGGCCAAGGTCGCCGAACTGTGCAAGCGTTTCCCGATTTATTCCTAAATCCGGGAACAGTTCAGGGTTCAGGGGAGAGTTGACGTTATGCGTTGTCCGTTCTGTGGTCATGACGACACCCAGGTGAAGGACTCGCGGCCGACCGAGGATAACTCGGCCATCCGCCGCCGCCGGTCCTGCCCGCAATGCGGTTCCCGCTTCACCACGTTCGAGCGGGTGCAACTGCGCGAGCTGATCGTGGTCAAGAAGAACGGGCAGCGCTCGATCTTCGACCGCGACAAGCTGGCCCGCTCCATCGCCATCGCCGTGCGCAAGCGGCCGGTGGATCCGGACCGGGTGGAACGCATCGTCAACTCGATCCAGCGCCGTCTGGAAAGCAGCGGCGAAACCGAGATTTCCACCAACACCATCGGCGAATTGGTCATGGAGGCCCTGGCCGCCCTGGACCAGGTCGCCTATGTGCGGTTCGCCTCGGTTTACCGCAACTTCCGCGAGGCCAAGGATTTCGAGGATTTCGTCGGCAAGAATTTCCTTGGGAAACCCGGTGTCGACATCGACCTCGACGATTAAGGGCGCGGCGGAAGACCGCGCCCACATGCAGGCGGCGCTGGGCTTGGCCCGGCGCGGTCTGGGGCAGGTGTGGCCTAATCCTGCTGTCGGCTGCGTTCTGGTGCGCGAAGGCCGGGTGGTCGGGCGCGGCTGGACCGCTCCTGGCGGCCGTCCCCATGCCGAAACCCAGGCCTTGCTGATGGCCGGGGAGCAGGCGAAGGGAGCCGTCGCCTACGTCACCCTTGAACCTTGCAGCCACCAGGGCAAGACCGGCCCCTGCGCCGAGGCCTTGATCAAGGCCGGCGTCGTCCGCGCCGTGGTCGCCATCGACGACCCCGATCCCCGCGTTTCCGGCCGGGGGCTGGAGATGCTGCGCCAGGCGGGAATCGTCGTCGAGCTGGGGCTGTGCCGCGAGGAAGCGGCGGAAATCAACGCCGGATTCTTTACGCGCCTGTCCGCGGGGCGGCCGCTGGTCACCGTCAAGTCGGCCAGCTCGCTGGACGGCCGCATCGCCACCCATTCCGGCGAAAGCAAATGGATCACCGGCCCCAAGGCCCGCTCGGCCGGGCATTTCCTGCGGGCCGAAGCCGACGCCATCATGGTCGGCAGCACCACCGCCATTGTCGACGATCCCGATCTGACCTGCCGCCTGCCGGGGCTGGAAGGGCGGTCGCCGGTGCGTCTGGTGGTGGACAGCCGCCTGCGTCTGCCTTTGACCTCGAAGCTGGTGGCTAATGCCAAGAGCACGCCTACCTGGCTGATCACCGTCACTGGCAATGATCCCGAGCGCCTGCTGGCTTATGCCAATTGCGGCGTCGAAGTCATCGAGGTGGCGGCGGGAGAGGAGGGCGTCGATCTGCCCGCCGTGATGACGGAGCTGGGCAGCCGCGGCCTGACGCGCCTGCTGGTGGAAGGCGGCGCCCATCTGACGGCAGCCTTGCTGCGCCACGATCTGGTGGATCGCGTGGCCTGGTTCCGCGCGCCCGTTCTGCTGGGGGGCGACGGCTTGGCGGCGGTGGTTCCCTTCGGCGTCGATCATCTGGATCAGGCGCCCCGTTTCATCCGCCTGTCGGTCGCCGAATTGGGCGGAGACATTTTCGAATATCTGACGAGAGACTAACTTCCATGTTCACCGGAATTATCACCGATCTTGGCGAAGTCGTTGAAGTCAAAGGTCAAGGCGACGTTCTTCTGCGCGTTAAAACGTCGTACGACGTCAAGGACATTCCCATGGGCGCCTCCATTGCCCATAACGGCATCTGCCTGACGGTGATCGAAAGCGGCCCGGGCTGGTATACGGTTCAGGCCTCGGCCGAAACCATTTCCAAGACGACGCTGGGCGGCTGGAAGGCCGGCACCCGTGTCAATCTGGAGCGTCCCACCAAGGTCGGCGACGAGCTGGGCGGCCACATCGTTTCCGGCCATGTGGACGGCGTGGCCCGCGTTGTGTCGATCACGCCGGAAAACGATTCTCTGCGTTATGTCTTCGAAGCCCCTGAAAATCTTAAAAAATTTGTGGCCCCCAAAGGCTCCGTCGCTCTCGACGGTGTGTCTTTGACGGTCAACGAGGTTGAAGGCAACCGCTTTGGGGTCAATATCATTCCCCACACCCAGTCGGTGACCACCTTCGGCCTCTACGAGGTCGGCTCTCTGGCCAATATGGAAATCGACATGCTGGCGCGCTATGTTGCGCGGCTGCTCGAAAAGGACTGATCAAAGTGTCGCAATATCACGAGTATTTGTCGCCCATCGAGGAAATCATCGAAGAGGCGCGTCAGGGCCGCATGTTCATCCTGGTGGATGACGAAGACCGCGAAAACGAAGGCGATCTGGTCATTCCCGCGCAGATGGCGACGCCGGAAGCGGTCAATTTCATGGCCCGTTACGGCCGCGGCCTGATTTGTCTGTCCATGACCAAGGAGCGCGTGCAGCAGCTTGGCCTGAAACTGATGGCCCAGGACAACGCCTCGCGCCATCAGACCGCCTTCACCGTCTCCATCGAGGCTCGCGAAGGCGTGACCACCGGCATTTCCGCCGCCGACCGCGCCCGCACCATCGAAGTCGCCATCGATCCCAAAAAGGGCGCCGCCGACATCGGCAGCCCCGGCCACGTCTTTCCGCTGGTGGCCCGCGACGGCGGCGTTCTGGTGCGCGCCGGCCATACGGAAGCGGCGGTGGATGTGGCTCGTCTGGCCGGCCTGACCCCGGCCGGCGTGATCTGCGAGATCATGAACGACGATGGCACCATGGCCCGGACCCCGGATCTGGTGAAGTTCGCCCAGTTCCACGGCCTGAAGATCGGCACCATCGCCGATTTGATCGCCTATCGTCGCAAGAACGACAAGATCGTCCGCCGCTCGGTCGAGAGCACGCTGAATTCGGTCTATGGCGGCGAATGGAAGATGATCGTCTATACCAATACGGTGGCCTATGCCGAGCATATCGCCCTGGTGAAGGGCGACATCACCTCGGGCGGGCCGGTGCTGGCCCGCGCCCATGCGCTGAACGTGCTCGACGACGTGCTGGGCGCCTTCGACACCGGCAAGGCCGGTCTGCTGCACGAATCCATGCGCATCGTCGGCGAAGAGGGCCGGGGCGTGGTGCTGCTGATCCGCGAGCCGTCGCCCACCAGCCTGTCCGACCGCATCAAGGCCCACATCGAAGGCAACGCCGACGCTGGAGCCTTGCGCGACTATGGCGTTGGGGCGCAGATTCTTTTGGATTTGGGCGTGAGCGAGATGATCCTGCTCTCGAACACCAAGCGCACCATCATCGGGCTGGAGGGCTATGGCCTGAAAGTGGTCGAGCAGCGGGCGATTCCCGCCATCACCGAGGAAAGCTGAGGGGGGCTCATGCGTATTCTCATCGTCGAATCCCGCTTCTACGAGGAAATCACCGATGGCCTCGTAAAGGGGGCGGTCAAGGAGCTGACGGCCCAAGGCGTCGGCTACAAGCGGCTGATCGTTCCGGGAATCCTGGAAATTCCCGCCGCGATCCGCTATGCCATCCGCGCCATGGAGCTGCGGGCCACCGACGAGCGTTACGCCGGTTACATCACCCTGGGCTGCGCCATCCGTGGCGAGACCGACCATTATGATCATGTCTGCCGGGAAGCCATGAGCGGCATCCAGCAACTGACCCTGGACTACACCCTGGCGGTGGGCAATGGCATTCTGACGGTGCACAACCGTCAGCAGGCCATGGAACGCTGCCTGCCGGAGCGCAGGAATTTCGGCGGCCAGGCCGCCCGCGCCTGCCTGCGGATGATCGAAATCAAGAAAGAGCTTAGCCTCATACCGAAATGACAGAAAAAAACGCCCGTAAGAACAATTCGTCTCAGCGCCGCTCGGCCGCCCGCCTTGCCGCCGTCCAGGGCCTTTACGAGGTCGAGCTGAACGGCGCCACGGTGGACCGCGTGCTGTCCGATTTCCTGGACCATGGCATCGGGGCCAAGACCCTGCTGTCCCAGGGCGAATACGAACCCGAGGTCGAGGCCGACCTGGCCGAACCGGACAAGGTGCTGTTCGCCGCCATCCTGCGCGGCGTCGTCGCCCGTCAGGCCGATTTCGACGCCATGATCGACGGCGCTCTCAGCGGCGAATGGTCGGTCGAACGCCTGGAAGCGGTTCTGCGCGCCATTCTGCGCGCCGGGGCCTTCGAACTGGCCACCCGCTCCGACATTCCGCCCCGCGTGGCCATTTCCGAATATGTGGACGTGGCCAAGGCCTTCTTCGCCGGTCCGGAACCGGGGCTGGTCAACGCCGTGCTGGACCGCATCGCCAAGGTGGTGCGCTCAGACGATTTCGGCGGTAATGGAAAGGCCTGATGAATTCGCCCTGATCGCCCGTCTGTTCGCCCCCTTGGCGGCGAGCCATGACGGTGCCTTGGGCTTGACCGACGATTGCGCCCTGTTCGCCGGAGCGGATGGGGCGCAATGGGCGGTCACCGCCGACGCCATGGTGGCCGGCGTTCATTTCTTTCCCGACGATCCCCCCGACCTGATCGCCCGCAAGCTGTTGCGGGTGAACCTGTCCGACCTTGCCGCCAAGGGGGCGGCGCCCCGTTTCGTGCTGATGACCGTCTGCTTTCCCCGCGACGTCACCGCCGATTGGCTGGAACGTTTTGCTGCCGGATTGAAGGCGGATTGCCAGGAATTCTCCATCGCCCTGATCGGCGGCGACACGGTGTCGATGCCCGGCCCCTTGACCCTGAGCCTGACGGCCCTGGGGGAACTGCCCGCCGGGACCGCCATTTTGCGCGCGAACGCCCGCCCGGGTCAGCGGATCTGGGTGTCGGGCACCATCGGCGACGGAGCTTTTGGCTTGCTGGCGGCGCAGGGAAAGGCCTCCGGGCTGGCCGCCGAAGATCGGGCGGCCCTGCTGGACCGCTACCGTCTGCCGCGTCCGCGCACCGCCCTGGGACCGCTTCTGCGCGGCATCGCCGCCGCCGGGATGGACGTCTCCGACGGGTTGGTGGGCGATCTCGGCCACATTTGCGCCTGTTCGCGGGTGGGAGCTGAAATCGAGGCCGCGCTGCTGCCCTTGTCCGACGCGGCGACGGCGGCCGTGCGGGCGGGAATGGGGCAGGGGATCGTCACCGCCCTGACCGGCGGAGATGATTACGAGTTGCTTTTTACCGCCGATGAACAACAAACGGAAGAAATAGTGTCCCTATCTCTCCGTCTGGGCTTGCGCTTGACGCCCATCGGGCGGATCATTGAGGGCGACGTCGTGCGGGTTCTCGACGCTGAAGGCCGGTCGATGCTCCTCGGTCGAGGCGGCTACAATCACTTCGACGCGGATTCCAGGGCATTATGAAGAAGCTGATCGTCATTATTCTTGTTCTGCTGCTTCTGGTGGGCGGCGGGTTGGGGGTCATGACGTTCCTCGGCAAGGGGCCTTTCGCCGCCATGCTGGCCGAACAGCAGAAGAAAAAAGCGGAAGAGGAGGCCAAGGCCGCCGCCGAGGCGCCGCCGCCGCCCACCGTCTTCTTCGACCTTGGCACCTTCATCATTCCCGTGGTGCAAAAGCGCAACATCGTCAAACAGGTCGGTCTCGACATGGAGATCGAGGTCGAGGTACGGGTTCAGGCCAAAGTGGCCGCCGAGATGCCGCGTTTGCAGAATTCGGTCAATCTCGATCTTTACGACACCGTCCCTAACCATATGGATGTACGCAACCCCGCCGACAAGGAAGCCATCCGCCAGCACCTCATCGCCTTGGGGAACAAGGAGTTCGGCGAGGGCGCGGTTCACGATGTTGTCATCAAGTCGATGTATTATCGCTGACAGCCGCCGTCCCGGCCGTCTATTTCCCCTTATTTCGCATCGCACAATCGCCCCTATGGCTTTGGTGAATGTTTCGCCTCCGTTTTGGGGGGTGAATACTTTGGTTGCGTAAGTCCAGGGCTTCTGGCAGGCTTTCCCCCCTACCGTCGTTCTCTTGCCGACGATGGATTTTCGCCGGTTAACAAAGACCTACAGAGAAAGACGGGCATCATGGCTTCATCAGGGGAGAGAAGCACACATGGCCTATGCTTTCGTATTAGCCTGCGGCGTGTTGGCGCTGCTGTATGGCGCCTACGCCAGCCGGGAGGTCCTGTCCAAGGCCGCCGGCACCGAGCGTATGCAGGAAATCGCCAGCGCTGTTCAGGAGGGCGCGCGGGCTTATCTTAACCGTCAATATTCCACCATCGCCGCCGTCGGCATCGTGGTCGGCATCATTCTCGGCATCAAGCTGGGTCTGCATGTGGCCATCGGCTACGTGATCGGCGCCGTGCTGTCCGGCGTCGCCGGCTATGTCGGCATGAACGTTTCGGTCCGCGCCAATGTGCGCACTGCCGAAGCCGCCCGCTCCGGCGGCTTGGCTCCGGCCCTGGACGTCGCCTTCAAGTCGGGCGCCATCACCGGTCTGCTGGTGGTCGGTCTCGGCCTGTTGGGTGTGGCCGGTTATTACGTCGCCCTGCGCAACCTGGGCTTCGAGGGCCGGTCGCTGGTGGAAGGCCTTGTGGCGCTGTCGTTCGGCGCGTCCCTGATTTCCATTTTCGCCCGTCTGGGCGGCGGCATCTTCACCAAGGGCGCCGACGTCGGCGCCGATCTGGTGGGCAAGGTCGAAGCCGGCATCCCCGAGGACGATCCACGCAATCCGGCCGTGATCGCCGACAATGTCGGCGACAATGTCGGCGACTGCGCCGGCATGGCCGCCGATCTGTTCGAGACTTACGCGGTGACCACCGTCGGCACCATGCTGTTGGGCTCGATCTTCTTCGGCGGTTCGGATCAGGAGCAGTTGATGCTGTTCCCGCTGCTGATCGCCGCGGTATGCATCATCACCTCGGTGGTCGGTACCTTCTTCGTCCGCCTGGATGCCTCCAACAAGATCATGAAGGCTCTGTATAAGGGCCTGATCGCCACCGGCGTGCTGTCGCTCGTGGCCATTGCCATCGTCATCAAGACGACTTTCGGCTTCGGCGCGGTGTTCACCACCTCGTCCGGTCTGTCCATCAGCGCCATGTCGCTGTTCGGCTGCTCGGTGGTCGGTCTGGTCATCACCGGCCTGCTGGTGTGGATCACGGAATACTACACCGGCACCGACTTCCGTCCGGTGCGCAGTGTCGCCCAGGCCTCGACCACCGGCCACGGCACCAACGTGATCCAGGGTCTGGCGGTCTCGATGGAGGCCACCGCCCTGCCGGTGCTGGTGATTTCCGCCGGCATCATCGTCACCTACATGGCCGCCGGCCTGTACGGCATCGCCATCGCCGCCACCACCATGCTGGCCTTGGCCGGCATCATTGTCGCCTTGGACGCCTATGGCCCCGTGACCGACAATGCCGGCGGCATCGCCGAAATGGCCGACCTGCCCAAGGACGTCCGCAAGACCACCGACGCCCTGGACGCCGTTGGCAACACCACCAAGGCCGTTACCAAGGGTTATGCCATCGGTTCCGCCGGTCTGGCCGCGCTGGTGCTGTTCGCCGCCTATACCGAGGATTTGCATCACTACTTCCCGAACCTGAACCTGACGTTCAGTCTTCAGGATCCCTTTGTGGTGATCGGCCTGTTCATCGGTGGTCTGCTGCCGTACCTGTTCGGCGCCATGGGCATGATGGCCGTGGGCCGCGCCGCCGGTTCGGTGGTGGTCGAGGTGCGCCGTCAGTTCAAGGAAATCGCCGGCATCATGGAAGGCACGAGCAAGCCCGATTACGGCCGCGCCGTCGACATGCTGACCAAGGCGGCGATCAAGGAGATGATCATCCCCTCGCTGCTGCCGGTTCTGGCCCCGGTGGTGCTGTACTTCCTGGTCAACGCCTTTGCCGGTCAGACCGCGGCCTTCACGGCCATGGGCGCCATGCTGCTGGGCACCATCGTCACCGGCCTGTTCGTGGCTCTGTCCATGACCTCGGGCGGCGGCGCGTGGGATAACGCCAAGAAGTATATCGAGGACGGCAATTACGGCGGCAAGGGCTCCGACGCCCACAAGGCCGCCGTGACCGGCGATACCGTCGGCGATCCCTACAAGGACACCGCCGGTCCGGCCGTCAACCCGATGATCAAGATCATCAACATCGTCGCCATCCTGCTGCTGGCCATGCTGGCCGGTTAACGGAAGCCGCGAACGAAAAACCCCGGAAGAGCGATCTTCCGGGGTTTTCTTTATATATGGGGCGATCTGCCGAAGGCTTACGACCCGCTTCCGCCGCCCTTGCCGCTCTTGCTGAAGCGTCCGACGTTGCCGAGGAACTGTTCCAGAATTGTCAGGTCGCGGCCCGGAGAGGGGGTTTCGCGGGTGATCAGGTCGATTTCCTTACCGTCCTTCAGACCCAGGGTCTGCATGTCGGTGACCTTGCCGGTACGGTCGAAGTCGATCTTGACCACCTGGCGCTCGATCTCGGTGGGCGCCTCGAAAGCCCAGGTCTCGAAGGTCGAACTGATGTAATACCAGGTGTCGTCGCCGAAGGTGGAGGTGTTGGACGGAGTGCCCAGCAGGGCCATCACGTCGTTCTTGGTCATCTTGCCCGGCTTGACCTCGGCCAACCGTTCGGGCGGCGGGACGTTGCCGCGCACGTCGATGGTCGACGTGCAGCCCGTGACCAGCCCCATCAGGGCGGCGGAGAACAGAAGAGTGGTGGTGAAGCTTCGCATCGTGACCTTGGCGTCCTGTTCCGGCCCCGTAAAAAGCCCGAGCGACCGATTGACGGCTCTGCCTCGGGGCCGATAGTGTGCAGAAAATGCACTTTGCCGGGGCGGGTTGTCAACGCGCGCTTCCCGGCGGTGCCAGACAGAATGGACAAGTTGCATGTTCAGCAAGCTTTTCGGCCGCCGCTGGGACGATCAGGCCCACGATCTATATGAGACGTTGGTCGCCCAGGCCCGGCGGGTCGAGTTCTACAGCGCCGGCGGCGTCGCCGACACCATCGACGGCCGCTTCGATCTGGTGGTGCTGCACGCATTCCTGCTGCTGCGCCGGCTGGGGCGTAAGGACGAGGACAACAGCGGCCCCGCCGGCCAACTGGGGCAGGCGGTGTTCGACCTGATGTTCGCCGATTTCGATCATTGCCTGCGGGAGATGGGCGTGTCGGACATGGGCATGTCGCCGAAAATCAAAAAGATGGCCAAGGCCTTCTATGGCCGCATCGGCGCCTACGACGGCTCTCTTGAGGACGAGGCGGCCCTGGCCGCCGCCCTGGAGCGCAATCTTTATCGCGGCCAGCCGCCGGCCGTCCCGGTGCTGTCGGCCATGGCCGCTTACGTCCGCGCCCAGGCGCGGGATCTGGATGATCAGTCTTTGGACGATCTGATGAAGGGACGGGTGCGGTTCATCGCCCCGCAGCTGCCATGATTCTGGAAGACGACGGCATTGCGCCGGAATTCTCGCGCCCCATTCTGGTGGACAGCCTGAGCGTTGCCGAGCGTACCTACGAGATCGAGGCCACCGAGGACGAATGCCGGGTGCTGGCCGAGCGTTTCGGCATTCTGTCGATCCAGTCCCTGAGCGCCACGGTCAGGCTGAGGGTGCTGCCCGGCGGCGATCTGGTGCGGGCCAGGGGCTCGTTCACGGCGGCGGTCCATCAGGCCTGCGTCGTGACCCTGGAGCCGGTACCCGAGGCGATCGAGGAGAGCTTCGAGCTGCTCTACGGCCCGGAGCCCGACGAGGAGAGCGAGGAAATCGTCGTCGATCTGGAGGTGACCGATCCTCCCGAGCCGATCATCAACAATTCCATCGACATCGGCGAGGCCGTGGCCGAGCATCTGGCCCTGGCCTTGGATCCGTTTCCCCGCGCGCCGGGGGCGGAATTCGTCGAGGTGACGGAAGAGGAAGCTCCCGAACCCGAGGAAAAGCCCAATCCTTTCGCGGTTTTGGCTGCCTTGAAAAAGAAATAGAACGGAAATTGAGCATAGAGCTTGCTCCTTCCATCGTTTTTGGTTAAGAAAGCTCCCTTCCGTTTATGCCCTTAGGCTGTGAGTAACTAAAATGGCTGTTCCGAAGAAAAAGACCTCCAAGTCCCGCCGCAACATGCGCCGCGCCCACGACGCCCTGAAGTCGGTTGGCCACGTCGAATGCCCGAACTGCGGCGAGCCCAAGCTGTCGCATCACGTCTGCGGTTCTTGCGGTCATTATGACGGCCGCGAAGTGGTTGCCGAATCTGGGGCCGCCGCGTAACATCGCATCCGTGACCGCAGTCGGGGATTAGTGGCAATTGACCACGCGCTTGACCATTTCTCTGGATGCCATGGGCGGCGACAAAGCCCCCGATGTGGTGATCCAGGGTGTTCAGATTGCCCACACGCGGTTACCGCATGTCGATTTTCTGCTGTTCGGAGATCAGGCGCGGCTTGAGCCTTTGCTTGAGCTGGCGCCCGATATCCGGAAAGTCTGTACGATCTGTCATACCGAACAGTTCGTCAGCGGCGACGACAAGCCCTCGCAGGTTCTGCGCCAGGGGCGTCGCTCCAGCATGTGGCTGGCGGTCGATTCCGTCGCCAAGGGCGAAGCCGACGCCGTCGTCTCCGCCGGGAACACCGGCGCGCTGATGGCGGTGTCGAAGTTCGTTCTGCGCATGCTGCCCGGCATCGAACGTCCGGCCATCGCCGGCTTTTTCCCTACGCAACGCGGCGAGAGCGTCATGCTCGACCTGGGCGCCAACGTCGAATGCGACGCCCGCAATCTGGTCGAATTCGCCGTGATGGGCGAAGTCTTCGCCCGCATCGTGCTGGGGATCGAGCAGCCGACGGTCGGCATCCTCAATGTCGGCTCCGAGGAATTGAAGGGCAACGACGCCGTGCGCGGCGCCGCCGCCATCCTCAAGGACGGCAGCCTGCCCATCAAATTCCATGGTTTTGTCGAAGGCAACGACATTGCCGGCGGCACCGTGGATGTGGTTGTCTCGGACGGTTTCTCGGGCAATATCGCCCTGAAGAGCGCCGAAGGCTTGGCCAAGCTTTACACTCGTTTCCTGCGCGACGCCTTTTCTTCCTCGTGGCTTTCCAAGCTGGGTTATCTGCTGGCCCGTTCGGCCCTGGAAAAGGTCAAGATGCGCACCGATCCCCGCCGCTACAACGGCGCCATGTTCCTTGGTTTGAACGGCATCGCCGTGAAAAGCCATGGCGGCACCGACGCGCTTGGTTTCGCCAACGCCATCGGCGTTGCCGCCGAGTTGGTCACCCATGGTTTCAACGAGCGCATTAAGCGCGAGCTTGAACGGCTGCACAGGGCCGATGAAGCTTCGGCACAGGCAGCGGTCATCTAATGCTTCTTCGTTCCCGCATCGTGGGCGTCGGCGCCCATCTGCCCGCGCGCGTGGTCACCAACGAGGAATTGGCCCAAAAGGTCGATACCAGCAACGAATGGATCATCGAGCGCACCGGCATCCGCCAGCGCCATATCGCCGCCGAGGGAGAGAAGACCTCGGATCTGGCCGCCGCCGCCGCCCGCAAGGCTCTTGAGGCGGCCGGTCTGTCGGCGCAGGATCTCGATCTGATCGTCGTCGCCACGGCGACGCCCGACAACACCTTTCCCGCCACCGCCACCCGCGTGCAGGCTGCCCTGGGCATGACCAAAGGCTTCGCCTTGGACGTGCAGGCCGTGTGCTCCGGCTTTATCTTCGCCCTGTCAGTGGCCGACAACTTCATCAAGGCCGGGCAGGTGAAGACGGCTCTGGTCATCGGCGCCGAAACCTTTTCGCGCATTCTCGATTGGGAAGACCGCACCACCTGCGTGCTGTTCGGCGACGGCGCCGGCGCCGTGGTGCTGAAGGCCGAGCAGGGCGAGGGCAAGAATACCGACAGCGGCATTCTTTCGACTCACCTGCATTCCGACGGCCGTCATTACGATTTGCTGCATGTGGACGGCGGTCCGTCTTCGACCCAGACCGTCGGCCATCTGCGCATGGAGGGCCGCGAGGTGTTCCGTCACGCCGTCACCAATCTGGCCGGCGTCGTCCAGGAGGCCCTGACCGCCAACGGTATGACCGCCGACGATATCGATTGGCTGGTGCCGCATCAGGCCAACATGCGCATTCTCGAAGGCACCGGTAAAAAGCTCAAGATGTCGGCGGACCGCATCGTCGTCACCGTCGATAAGCACGCCAACACCTCGGCCGCGTCCGTGCCGCTGGCCCTGGCCACCGCCGTCGCCGACGGCCGCATCAAGGCCGGCGACGTGGTGCTTTTGGAAGCCATGGGCGGCGGTTTCACCTGGGGCGCGGCACTGGTTCGCATGTAGCCTTTTCGGGCTGCTCGAACACCGTCACACATCCCTTTGATATTGACGGATTTCTTTTCTGGGGTTACGGTCATGCTGTAACCTTCTGGGAAGGAATTGGCGGCATGGCAGAGGAAACCATCACGCGCGCCCAGTTGAGCGAGGCCGTCTATCAAGAAGTCGGTCTTTCGCGCAATGAATCGGCGGATTTGCTGGAACTGGTGCTGAACGAAATCTCGGGCGCTTTGGCGCGCGGCGAGGCCGTGAAGATTTCGTCGTTCGGCAGTTTTTCCGTGCGCTCCAAAGGACAGCGCATCGGCCGCAATCCCAAGACCGGCGAGGAAGTTCCCATTCTTCCGCGCAAGGTGCTGGTGTTCCGTCCGTCCCAATTGTTGCGTAGCCGCATCAACGACGGTCTGGCCGAGAAATAACCGTGATCATCGCCGAGGACACGGAGCTGACGGCGCAACGCCGGGCTGGAAAGTCCGAGGCGGCGTTCCGCACCATCAGCGAGGTCTCCGAAGACCTGGACGTGCCGCAGCACGTCCTGCGTTTTTGGGAAAGCAAGTTTCCGCAGATCAAGCCGCTGAAACGCGGCGGCGGCCGCCGTTATTATCGGCCCGAGGATGTGGCGCTGCTGCGCCGCATCCGCGATCTGCTGTATAAGGACGGCTATACCATCAAGGGCGTGCAGAAGCTTCTGCGCGAGCAGGGGCGCTCTTTGGCCGACGAGGCCGAGGCGATTGCCGCCGAAGCCAAGGCCGCGCCGAAGCCGGTCCGGGCTCCCCGGGCCAGCCGCGCCAAGGTCGATCCGCTTCCCTCGGTCGAGGCCGACGAGGAAATCATCGTCGGTACCCCGGATTCGCCCCAGAATTCCCTCTTCGAGGCGGCGCCGGAAGCGCCGCGCCAGCATCCTTTGTTCGATCTCGATGCCGCCATGCGGCGTATTCAGCCCGATCCGTCGTCACTGCCCCCCATCGAGGACGTTTCGCCCCAGCCGGAATTCGAACTGGAGCCCCGCGTCTGGGTTCAGCCGGAGCCTCAGCGCCCGCTTTCGCCGACCAGCCCGCATTTCCGGGCCGGCGACCGCGCCGAGCTGATGGGGATCCTGAGCGAGTTGGAAGAGCTGCGCGAGCTTCTCTCCACTTCCAGACGTGGTGGCTGAAAATAAAGCAAAAAAGTCTCTGCAATGTCGAATCTGGGCGTTGCGTTCCGGAAGCGAGATGGCTATAGTCCGCTTCCTCTCGGGAACGGGAGATCAAGAGCGGTCCGCTGACGGGCAGTAGCGCAGTCTGGTAGCGCATCAGTCTGGGGGACTGGGGGTCGTCGGTTCGAATCCGGCCTGCCCGACCAAATCGCGGTAACCGCTCCGACAAAGGCTCCTGTGAAAACAGGAGCCTTTATTGTTTCAATGGCCCGGGGCTCCTGTGAAAGCAGGAGCCTTTGCTGTTTCAATGGTCGGGGCTCCTGCGGAAACAGGGCCTTTGCTGTTTTCAAGGGGCTGGCATCCTGGGGCTTTTGTTGTCTTCCGCCCCATCCGGGGGTAGCCTTTTCCCGTCATGTCCGCACGTTGCCCCCGCCTGCTTGTTTCCCTGACGCCCCACGGTTACGGCCACGCCGCCATGACGGCGCCCCTGGTCGAGGCCTTGCGCCGAGCGCGTCCCGACCTGCGGCTGACTCTGCAAACCTCCATCGCCCGCGACTGGTTGGAGGGGCGTTATTCCCAGCCGTTCGAACTGATCACCGACACGCCGGATTTCGGCATGGCGATGGACAGCGCCGTGGCGGTGCTGCCGGAAGCGTCCCATCGCCGCTATCTGGCCCTTCACGATCGCCTGGAGGCGGTGGTGGACGCCGAGGCCGAACGCATGCGGGCGTTGGCCTTCGATCTGGTGCTGTCGAACGTGTCTTACGTCGCCTTGCTGGCGGCGCGCCGAGCCGGCATTCCCGCCTTGGCCATGAGTTGTCTGAACTGGCACATCATCTATGGTGCCTATTGCCGACATTTGCCGGGTGCCGAAGCGGTTTTGGAACAGATGCACGAAGGCTATGCCGGCGCTCAGGCCTTCCTTCGCCCGGCCCCCAGCATTCCCATGCCAGATCTGGCCAATGCGCGCCCGATCGGCCCGCTGGCCCGGCGCGGCACGCCCATGCGCAGCCGTCTGCGCCAGGAAATGGGAGCGGGGGAGGGGGAACGCATCGGCCTGATCGCCTTCGGCGGCATGGACATGCCTTTGGACTTTTCCCGCTGGCCTCGGCTTCCGGGCTGGAAATGGCTGATTTCCGGCGATTCCCAGGGGCACCCCGACATGGTGGTGCGCGAAGACGTGAGTATGGGCTTCACGGATCTGCTGGCTTCGTGCGATCTGATCATCGGCAAACCCGGCTATGGCACTTTTTCCGAGGCCGGGGTGAACGGTGTACCCATGCTTTATCTGCCGCGTCCCGACTGGCCTGAAGCGCCGCATCTGTGCGCCTGGCTGGAGACACACGGCCGGGCGGCGCCGGTGGGACTGTCCGAGTTGTTCGACAAGGCCTCTCTAAACAATCAACTTCAGAAGTTGTTTTCAATTGAAAACAAGGTGTTGCCGCTTCCCAGCGGTATCGAGGACGGGGTTTTCGCCCTGTTGAAATGGTTGCCTCCGCGTGGGGATATGCAAAAGTAGTTGCTGCATCCGGGGTTCGTTGTCCCAAGGTTATGACTGTGCCGCCGCTCTTTGTTTGTCGAGGAAAGCCCCATGACCCATTGCCTGATCTACGCCACCGCCGCCAATCGGCAGCAAGCTCTTGAAATCGGCCGTGTTCTTGTCACGGAAAGACTGGTGGCCTGTGCCAACGTGGTGGATGGGGCGACGTCGCTTTATTGGTGGGACGGCGCCGTGCAGGAAGAGGCCGAGGCTTTGCTTTTGGCCAAGACCACTTTGACCAATGTCTCAGCGGCAACGGCCAAGATTTTGGAATTGCACAGCTATTCCACGCCTTGCGTCACGGTTTTGCCGATTGCGGGCGGCAATCCGGCCTTTCTCGATTGGATCAGCCGCGAAACCGTTACGGGCGTAGAGCGGGCAGAATGACCGTCGCCACCGCCTGGGCGGCGATGCCTTCGCGGCGGCCGGTGAAGCCCAACCCCTCGGTGGTGGTGGCCTTGACGCTGACCCGGCCCTCATCGATGTCCAGGATTTCGGCGATGCGCTGGACCATGGTCAGACGGTGGGGGCCGACCTTCGGGCGTTCGCAGATCACCGTCAGATCGAGATGGCTGATGACGCCGCCGCGGGCAGCCAGCAAGGCTCCGGCATGAGCGAGGAAACGGGCGGAATCCGCGCCTTTCCAGCGCTGATCCGTGGGAGGGAAGTGATGGCCGATGTCGCCGGCGCCGAAAGCCCCCAGGATGGCGTCGGTCAGGGCGTGCAGGGCGACGTCGGCATCGGAATGGCCTTCCAGGGCGAAATCGTGGGGAATCCGCAGATTGCCAAGGGTGACATGGTCGCCAGCGGTGAATTTGTGGACGTCGAAGCCGGTGCCTGTCCGCACTTCGCCCGCGGCCTCGAAGCGGCGGGCGGCGCGGGTCAGGTCTTCGGCGGTGGTGATCTTGATGTTGTCTTCCGAGCCGGGCACCAGGGCGACGGCCAATCCCGCCGCCTCGGCCACCGCCGCGTCGTCGGTCAGGTCCTTGCCTTGGGCCGCCTTGTGGGCGGACAGGACATCGGCGAAGCGGAAGCCTTGCGGGGTCTGCGCCCGCCAAAGATTGGCGCGCTCGACGGTGGCGGCGATCAAAGCGCCTACGCCGCGCTTCAGGGTGTCGTGGACGGGCAGGGCGGGGATGGCTCCCGAATGATCGTTCAGGGCCTTCACGACGCGGGAAATCACGCCTGTATCCAGAAAAGGCCGGGCGCCATCGTGGATCAGCACCAGATCCGGCGCTTCAGCCGCCAGGGCTTCGAGGCCCAGCCGCACGGAGTCCTGGCGGCTGGCGCCGCCGATGACGGGAGGGGGCAGGCTCAAGCCCTGCGCCGCCGCTTCGTAGAGCGCGCGGTCGTCGGGATGGATCACCACCCGCACCGCCGACACCGCCGGATGGGAGGCCAGAGCGCCCAGGGAATGGCGCAGCACCGGACGGCCGTCCAGGTCGCGCCACTGCTTGGGGATTTCGCCGCCGAAGCGGGAGCCTCGTCCTGCCGCCACCACCAGGGCCACACACCGCGCCATCTCGTCATCACTCCGGCAGAAAATGGGTTCGCCAGCCTATGCATATGGCTTGGCGATGTAAACGTTGATGCAGCCCCTTTGCGTCTTTCGACGGGAAGGCTATAGTCACCGCCATGTCGAGCCTCAATATCTCCTTTCTGGTGGCCCTGGCCGCCCTGTTCCCGGCGGTTCTTCTGCCGTTCCGCAGCAACAACAGCCGCGACGGCCTGTTCTGGGGCGTTCTCGGCGTCGCCATCCTCGGGCCGCTGGCCCTGACCATGCGGCTGCTGGCCGAAAGCTGGAGCACCGGGCTGTCCGCCGACCTGTGGGTGGTGGTCACCGCCATCCTGGCGTTCTTCTGCCTGCTGTCGGCCATCGACCGGCAGGCCTGGCGCCTGACGCCGCTGCTGGCGCCTTATTTGGCGCTGCTGGGCGTGGTGGCGTCCCTGTTCGCCGGCACCGCCGAACGGCCCCTGTCGGAAGGCGCGCAAGGGGCGTGGCTTGACTTGCATATCGTCGTTTCGGTTTCGACCATCGCTCTTTTGACCCTGGCCGCCGTCGCCGCCCTGGGGTCGTTCCTGCAGGCCCGGGCCTTGAAGCTGAAACGTCCCAGCCGCCTGACCCGCATGCTGCCGCCGGTGGCCGACAGCGAACGCCTGTCGGAAAAGCTTTTGGCTCTGTCGGAACTGGTGCTGGGGCTGGGGCTGGCCACCGGCATGGCCGCCCAATATCTGGAAAGCGGCAGCCTGCTGAAATTCGACCACAAGATTTTGCTGTCGCTGACGGCCTTTGCCGTCATCGGCGCCCTTCTGATCGGGCGCCGGGTTTGCGGCGTGCGCGGACAGATCGCCGCGCGGGTCATTCTCTCGGCCTACCTGCTGGTAATTCTTGGGTATTTCGGCGTGAAATTCGTGCAGCAAGTGCTGCTTTCTTAGGCTTCGCAAGCCTGATCTGCGAATTTTGCCGACCTTTTGATCAATTTTTTACGTTGCATCCGCGAAGGCTGCACAATTAGTATGCAGTCGAACTTTTAGTATTGCGGAATCATGTCGCTCAAGATCGGTCCCATCACCCTCGACAATCCTGTGATCCTGGCTCCCATGTCCGGCGTGACGGACATGCCGTTCCGCAAGCTGGTCAAGCGGGCCGGCGCCGGATTGGTGGTTTCCGAGATGATCGCTTCGGAGGCGATGATCCGGGCCAACAAGCAGACCATGAAGATGTCGACGGGTTGCGCCGAGGAATTCCCCATGTCGGTCCAACTGGCCGGCTGCGAGCCCCGCGTCATGGCCGAGGCGGCCAAGCTGAACGTGGACCGCGGCGCCGCCCTCATCGACATCAACATGGGCTGTCCGGTGAAGAAGGTGGTCAAGGGCGATGCCGGTTCGGCGCTGATGCGCGACGAGAAACTGGCCGGCGCCATCATGGAGGCGGTGGTCAAGGCCGTGTCCGTGCCCGTCACCCTGAAAATGCGCACCGGCTGGGACGAGCGCAACCGCAATGCCCCCAACATGGCCCGCATCGCCGAAAGCGCCGGCATCCAGATGCTGACCGTGCATGGGCGCACCCGCAACCAGCTTTACAGCGGCCATGCCGATTGGGGCTTCATCCGTCAGGTCAAGGACGCGGTGTCGATTCCGGTGGTCGGCAACGGTGACGTCAACACCATCGAGGACGCCCAGGAGCTTCTGCGTCTGTCAGGGGCCGACGGCGTGATGATCGGCCGGGGCACCTACGGCCGCCCCTGGTTTCCCGGTCAGGTGGCGCATTTCCTGGCCACCGGCGAACGCCGCCCCGATCCGACCCTGGCGGAGCAGCTAGCCATTCTGTTGGAACATTTCGACGCCATGATCGAGCATTACGGCGAGGATACCGGCTGCCGTCTAGCACGCAAGCATGTGGCTTGGTACTCGAAGGGGCTGCACGGCTCCACCGAGTTCCGGTCGCGCATCAATCAGTCTTTGGAAGCGCACGAGGTCAAGCGGATGATTGCCGAATTCTATGATCCGCTTCTGCAACGGATGGCGGCATGAGCAAGAAACTGGCTTTCCTGCGCCGCAAGCCGGCGCAGCCGCAGATCGACCCCGGCGCCGTACTGAACGCCCTGACCGCCGCCGTGCTGGTGCTGGACGAGGACGGTGCCATCCTGCAGGCCAACGCCGCCACCGAGGATCTGTTCGAATCGTCGGCCAGCCATCTGCTGGGCATGCCGCTGTCCGAACTGCTGCCGCCGGATTGCCAATTGTTCGCTCTGGTCGAGCAGGCCCGCAACGAAGGCAATTGCGTTTCGGAATACGGCGTGCCGCTGGACAGCCCGCGCACGGGGCCGCGCACCATGAATCTTCAGGTGGCGCCGCTGGCGGAAAACCCGAAATGGATGGTGGTGTCGCTGCACGAACAATCCATCGCCCTGAAGATCGGCCACCAGCTGACCCATCGCAATTCGGCGCGTTCGGTGACCGCCATGGCCGCCATGCTGGCCCACGAGGTGAAGAACCCGCTGTCGGGCATCCGCGGCGCCGCCCAGCTTCTGGAGCAGAACTGCTCGGAAGAGGACCGCACCCTGACCCAGCTGATCTGCGACGAGTCCGACCGCATCGTGGCGCTGGTCAACCGCATGGAAGTGTTCTCGGACAAACGGCCGGTGGAACGCACGCCGGTCAACATCCACGGCGTCTTGGAACATGTCCGCCGGGTCGCCCATGCCGGTTTCGGCCGCAACATCCGCTTCATCGAAAATTACGATCCGTCGTTGCCGCCGGTTCCCGGCAACCGCGACCAGTTGATCCAAGTGTTCCTCAATTTGGTGAAGAACGCTTGCGAAGCCGCCATGACCGAAGGCGGCGAGGTGGTTCTGTCCACCGCCTTCCAGCACGGCATCCGCCTGGCCGTTCCCGGCGCCGACACCCGCATGCACCTGCCTCTGGTGGTCAGCGTGCAGGATAACGGCCCCGGTATCCCCGAGGACTTACGGCCCCATCTGTTCGATCCTTTTGTCACCACCAAAGCCACCGGCACCGGCCTGGGCTTGGCGCTTGTCGCCAAGATTATCGGCGATCATGGCGGCGTCGTCGAATTCGACAGCCAGCCTCGCCGCACCATCTTCCGCGTCATGCTGCCCATGGTTCTGAACGAGGACAGCGTCTGATCATGACTTCGACGATTCTAGTCGCCGACGACGACCGCGGCATCCGCACCGTCTTGACCCAAGCCCTCGGCCGCGCCGGCTATGAAGTACGCACCACCGGCAACGCCTCGACCCTGTGGCGCTGGGTGTCCGACGGCGACGGCGATCTGGTCATCACCGACGTGGTGATGCCGGACGAGAACGGTCTGGACCTGCTGCCGCGCATCAAGAAGATCCGCCCCGACATGCGCATCATCGTGCTGTCGGCGCAAAACACCCTGCTGACGGCGGTGAAGGCCGCCCAACGCGGCGCGTTCGAATATCTGCCCAAGCCTTTCGACATCCGCGAATTGGTCAATGTGGTGCAGCGCGCCCTGACGGCGCCGCGCACCAGCGCAGCCGAGGAAACGGCGGAAGAGGGCGAGGAAAACCTGCCGCTGATCGGCCGTTCGCCGGCCATGCAGGAAATTTACCGTACCCTGGCCCGCCTGATGGGCACCGACCTGACGGTGATGATCACCGGCGAGTCCGGCACCGGCAAGGAACTGGTGGCCCGCGCCCTGCACGATTACGGCAAGCGCCGCAACGGCCCGTTCGTCGCCATCAACATGGCGGCCATTCCCCGCGAGTTGATCGAGTCCGAACTGTTCGGCCACGAAAAGGGCGCCTTTACCGGTGCGACCCAGCGGGCTTCGGGCCGCTTCGAGCAGGCCGAGGGCGGCACCCTGTTCCTGGACGAAATCGGCGACATGCCGCCGGAAGCCCAGACCCGTCTGCTGCGCGTCCTGCAGGAAGGCGAATACACCACCGTCGGCGGACGCACGCCGATCCGCGCCAATGTGCGGATCGTCGCCGCCACCCACCGCGATCTGACCCAGCTGATCCGCCAAGGGCTGTTCCGCGAGGATCTGTTCTATCGTCTGAACGTGGTGCCGATCCGCCTGCCGCCGCTGCGCGAGCGCACCGAGGACATTCCGGAGCTGGTCCGCCACTTCCTGTCCCTGGCCTCCAACGAAGGGCTGCCGGCCAAGACCATGGACAGCTTGGCCATGGAGCGCCTGCGCCGCCACCGCTGGCCGGGCAATGTGCGCGAACTGGAGAATTTGGTGCGCCGTCTGGCCGCCCTTTATTCCCAGGAAGTCATCGGCATCGAAGTGGTCGAGGCCGAACTGTCCAGCGGTCTGGCCTCCTCGGATCCCGGCGTCGCTCCGGAGAACGAAGGACTTTCCGCCTCGGTCGAGCGGCATCTGCGCGATTATTTCAACGCCCATGCCGATGGCCTTCCCGCCGCCGGGGTCTATGACCGCGTGCTGCGCGAGGTCGAGCGTCCGCTGATCACCCTGACCCTGGAGGCCACCCGCGGCAACCAGATCAAGGCCGCCCAGGTGTTGGGGTTGAACCGCAACACCCTGCGCAAGAAGATCAAGGATCTGGATATTCAGGTCGTCCGCGGCCTGAAATAACGGATCCGACGCCATGAGCGAACGCCACGACCGCACCCGGATGTTTCTGCGCTTCCGGCTGTGGAGCCGCCGCGTCAACCTGTCCCGCAAGCTGGCGGTGGCCCTGGCCCTGGCCATCGTCGCCTCGGGCGTGGCCACCTATGCCGCCTTGACCAATTCCGGACCGCTGGGCGGGCCCAGCAACCCTCAGCTGGTGCTGGGGCTGCTGGTTCTGGACATGGTGCTGATGCTGTTCGTGGCGGTGCTGGTGGCCCGCCATATCGCCCGCATCTGGGCGGAGCGCAAAAGCGGCGCGGCGGGCGCGAAACTGCATGTGCGCATCACCCTGATGTTCTCGGTGGTGGCCATCACCCCGGCCATTCTGGTGGCGGTGTTCTCGACTCTGCTGATCAATTTCGGCGTTGAGCAGTGGTTCAACAGCCGGGTTTCCACGGCCGTGGATGAGTCCCTGGCCGTCGCCAAAGCCTATCTCGAGGAACATCAGCAGGCCATCGGCGGCGACGCCTTGGCCATGGCGGCGGACATCAACCGCGAGGGGCCGGGCATCCTGTCCAATCCCATCCGCCTGGAACAGATGGTGGGCAATCAGGCCGGCATCCGCGCTTTGTCCGAAGCCATCGTCTTCAATTCCACCGGCGAAGTGATCGCCCGCAGCGGTCTGGCCTTTTCCATGGAACTGTCGATCCAGCGCATTCCCCGCTGGGCTTTCGATCAGGTGCGCAGTCCGGGGCAGGTGGCGGTGCTGACCAATCCCGGCGACGACCGGGTGCGGGCGCTGGTCAAATTGGACGGCTCGTTGGTCGACACCTATCTTTATGTCGGGCGCTTCGTCGATCCCAAGGTGCTGGACCATTTGTCGCGCACCACCCAGGCGGTGGCCGAATACCAAAAGCTGGAAGGCACCCGCAACCATCTGGAAATCACCTTTTCCGCCATTTTCGTGGTGGTGGCCCTGCTGCTTTTGCTGGCCGCGGTGTGGGTAGGCCTGTCTCTGGCCTCGCAATTGGCTTCGCCCATCGTGGCGCTGATCGACGCGGCCGAGCGCATCCGCGCCGGAGACCTGACAGCGCGGGTCGACGCCGACGCCGCCAGCGACGAATTGCGCTCCCTCAGCCGCGCCTTCAACCGCATGACCAGCCAGCTGGGCACCCAGCGCCGCGATCTGATGGCGGTGAACACGGAACTGGACGAGCGCCGCCGCTTCACCGAGGCGGTGCTGGCCGGTGTGTCGGCCGGGGTTATCGGCTTGGACATCAACGGCGCCATCGAGCTTCCCAACCGTTCGGCGGTCGAGCTGCTGGCGCAGGAACCGGCCGATCTGATCGGCAACCCCCTGGGCGAGGCGGTTCCCGAGATGTCGGAACTGCTGGAAGCCGCCAAGCGTCGTCCCGACCGATCGGTCCAAGACGAGATGAAGCTGCATCGGGCGGGCCGGAACCGGACCTTGCTGGTGCGCATTTCGGCGGAATCCGACGCCGAGGGGCAGGTGGCCGGTTATGTGGTGACCTTCGACGACATCACGGAATTGGCATCGGCCCAGCGCAAGGCCGCCTGGGCCGATGTGGCCCGGCGCATCGCCCACGAGATCAAGAACCCGCTGACCCCGATCCAGCTTTCGGCGGAACGGCTGAAACGGAAATATCTCAAGGAGATTACGTCCGACCCCGAAACGTTCGTCACCTGCACCGACACCATCATCCGTCAGGTGGGGGATATCGGGCGTATGGTTGACGAGTTCTCGTCATTCGCCCGCATGCCGGCGCCGGTGATCAAGACCGAGAATTTGTCGGAAATCGTCCGTCAGGCGGTGTTCCTGGCCCGGAACGGCTATCCCAAGGTGACGTTTAACGCGGACATGCCGCCGGAGCCGCTGCCGATTTCCTGTGACGGGCGGTTGATCGGGCAAGCGATGACCAACCTGCTGAAGAACGCCGTCGAAGCCATCGAAGGCCGGGAAGGGGCCGGTCTGCCGCCGGGAGAAATTTCCGTCGTTGTCTTGCGCCGCGACAATGAAACGGACGTGGTGATCGAGGATAACGGTAAAGGGCTGCCCGCCGAACAGCGCGACCGTCTGACCGAGCCCTACGTCACCACACGCGCCAAGGGAACCGGATTGGGCCTTGCCATCGTCAAGAAAATCATGGAAGACCATGGCGGTGAATTGAGTCTCGAAGACCGGGACGCCGAAGGGACGGGGGCGCGGGTGCGCCTGATCTTCCGCCCCTCGGAAATGGTTCCGGACAGCGCGGCAGAGGGAGCAGGCGAACATCATGGCGCATGATATCCTCATCGTAGACGATGAAGCGGACATCCGTATGCTGGTCAGCGGTCTGCTCTCGGACGAAGGCTATCAGACCCGCGAGGCCGCCCACAGCGACGCCGCTTTCGAGGCCATTGCCGCCCGCCGTCCCAGTCTGGTGCTGCTGGACATCTGGATTCAAGGCAGCAAACTGGACGGCCTGGAAATTCTCGCCGAGATCAAGCGCGACCATCCCATGGTGCCCGTGGTGATGATGAGCGGGCACGGCAACATCGAAACCGCCGTCACCGCCACCAAGCTGGGCGCCTATGAATTCATCGAAAAGCCGTTCCAGTCCGACCGCCTGTTGCTGGTGGTGGAACGCGCCATCGAATCTGCCCGCCTGCGCCGTGAAATTCAGGAACTGAGGGCTCGCGGCGGCATTTCCGAAGAGGAATTGCTGGGGCACTCTTCCAGCATCAACCAATTGCGTCAAAGCGTCGAGCGGGTGGCTCCCACGGGGTCGCGGGTGCTGATCACCGGTCCCGCCGGCACCGGCAAGGAAGTGGTGGCCCGGCTGCTGCATAAGCATTCCAAGCGGGCCGACGGCCCCTTCGTGGTGGTTAATTGCGCCGCCATGCACCCGGAGCGCATGGAATCCGAGCTGTTCGGCGTCGAGGCCGGCGGCGATCACGAAACCAAGACCGGCCTGTTCGAACAGGCCCACGGCGGCACCCTGGTTCTGGACGAGGTGGCCGACATGCCCCTGGAAACCCAGGGCAAGATCGTGCGCGTGCTGCAAGAGCAGACCTTCGAGCGCGTCGGCGGCGGCCATCGGGTTTCGGTCGATGTTCGGGTGATGGCCACCACCAACCGCGATCTTCAGGCCGAAATCGCCGCCGGGCGTTTCCGCGAGGATCTGTTCTACCGCCTGAACGTGGTGCCGCTGCGGCTGCCGGCCTTGCGCGACCGCCGCGAGGACATTCCCATGCTGGCCCGCTATTTCATGGACCGCGCCGCCCAGAACGCCGGTCTGGCCGCCCGTCCGCTGGCCGAGGACGCCATTGCCGCCCTACAATCCTATGACTGGCCGGGCAATGTCCGCCAATTGCGCAACGCCATGGACTGGCTGCTGATCATGGCTCCGGGGGAATCCCGCGAGGCCGTGCGCGCCGACATGCTGCCGCCGGAAATCGGCACCATCACGCCGGCGGTTCTGCGCTGGGAAAAATCGAGCGAGATCATGACCTTGCCGCTGCGGGAGGCGCGCGAGGTGTTCGAACGGGAATATCTGCTGTCCCAAGTGACCCGCTTTGCCGGTAATATCTCGCGCACGGCCGCCTTTGTCGGCATGGAGCGTTCGGCTCTTCACCGCAAGCTGAAATCGTTGGGCGTCAATACCGACGAAAAGCCGCGCGGCTGAGGAAGGCCCGATTCATCTGGGGGTTAGCATGAAAGTCATCGTTTGCGGCGCCGGTCAGGTGGGCTTCAACATCGCCCATTATCTGGCCCAGGAGAACAACGACGTCACGGTGATCGACCAGCGCCCAGAGCTGATCCGCAAGATGGGCGATACCCTCGATGTTCAGTGCGTGCTGGGGCACGCCTCGCATCCGTCGGTGCTGGAGCAGGCCGGAGCCGCCGATTGCGATATGCTGATCGCCGTGACCGCCGCCGACGAAGTCAACATGGTGGCCTGTCAGGTGGCGCATTCCCTGTTCAACGTGCCGACCAAGGTGGCCCGTGTCCGCAGCCAGAGCTATCTGCAACCCATCTGGTCGAACCTGTTCGCCCGCGACAACCTGCCCATCGACGTCATCATCTCGCCGGAAATCGAAGTGGCCCGCGCCATCACTCGGCGTTTGCAGGTGCCCGGCGCCATCGACGTCATTCCCCTGGCCGGTGACAAGGTGCGGCTGATCGGCGTGCGTTGCTCCGAGGACACGCCCCTGGTCAATACGCCGCTGCGCCAATTGACCGTGCTGTTCCCCGATCTGAACATCGTCGTCATCGGCATCGTCCGCAACGGCAAACCCCTGGTGCCGTCTCCGGAAGACCAGATGCTACCGGGCGACGAGGTGATGTTCGTCGTCGACACCCAGCATACCGCCCGGGCCATGACGGCTTTCGGCCATGAAGAGCCGGAAGCGCGCCGCATCGTCATTTTCGGCGGCGGCAATATCGGCACTTTCCTGGCCCAGCAGGTGGAAGCCCTGCCGTCGGGCGTTTCCGCCAAGGTCATCGAGATGGACCCGGCCCGCGCCGAAACCGTAGCCAAGGCCTTGGCCAACACGGTGGTGCTGAACGGTGACGTGCTGGACAGCATGATCCTGGACGAGGCCGCCGTCGGCACCGCCGAAACCGTGGTGGCGGTCACCAACGACGACGAAACCAACATTCTCTCGGCCCTGCTGGCCAAGCGCCTGGGCTGCAAGCGGGTGATGGCCCTGGTCAACAAGACCGACTATGCCGGTCTGATGAGCAATCTCGGCATCGACGTGGTGGTTTCGCCGCGGGCCATCACGGTTTCCCATATTCTTCAGCATGTGCGCCGCGGCCGCATCCGCGCCGTTCATTCCCTGAACGAAGGCTTCGGCGAATTGATCGAGGCCGACGCCCTGGAAACCTCGCCCCTGGTCGGCAAGCCGCTCAAGGAAATCAAGCTGCCCAACGGCGTGCTGCTGGGCGCCGTGGTGCGCGACGGCAAGGTGATCAGCCCGCGCGGCACCACCGTCGTGCAAAAAGGCGACCGGGTGATTCTATTCTCTACCGCCGAGGCGGTACGCAAGGTCGAGAAAATGTTCTCGGTGCAGTTGGAATTCTTCTGATGAGCAAACATGGCCTGACGCCGCCCAAGGCGGTGATTTTCGATTGGGACAATACCCTGGTGGACAGCTGGGGCTGCATTCTGGCCGCGATGAACGGCACCTTGCGCCGCATGGGCCATGGCGAATGGTCTCTGGACGAGGCCAAGGACCGCGTCGCCCTGTCTCTTCGGGATTCTTTTCCCAAGCTGTTCGGGGAACGCTGGATCGAAGCCCGCGACGTTTTTTACGAAGAATTCGCCGCCATCCACCTTGAGCACCTGAACCCGCTGCCCGGCGCCGGCGACATGCTGGAGCGTCTGGTCGGGCGCGGAGTGGTTCTGAGCGTGGTCAGCAACAAGAACGGTCATTTTCTGAGGCAGGAAGCCGAACGCCTGGGATGGGCGAAGTGGTTTCACCGCTTGGTGGGCGCCACCGATGCCGCCCAGGACAAGCCGGCCGTGGCGCCGGTCACTCTGGCCTTAAGCGGCAGCGGCGTCGAAACGGGGGCGCATGTCTGGTTTTGCGGCGATGCTGAGGTCGACATGCACTGCGCCGCCAATTCGGGATGTGTTCCTATTCTTCTGCGCGAAGACCAGCCCCGGCCGGGAGAATTCGACCGGCATCGTCCTTTTGTCCATGTTGACGGTTGTTATAAATTGGCCGACCTTGCTGATGAACTATTGGTTCCCATATCGCTGATTTGATGATAACGAGTATGGGAAGGGAATCATTTCCCTGCCTTGGCTGGGCAATAACAACAGGTCTAAAAATGTCGTCTGAAAAATCTCAAAATGTTCAGGATGTATTTCTGAATTACATCCGGAAGAACAAGACCCCAGTGACAATCTTCCTTGTTAACGGCGTCAAATTGCAGGGCATCGTTACTTGGTTTGATAACTTCTCGGTTCTTCTTCGTCGTGACGGGCACACGCAGCTTGTCTATAAGCATGCCATTTCCACCGTCATGCCGTCGACGCCCATCAGCCTCTTCGAGCCGCCGGTCAAAGAGGATTCCGAAGAGTAGTGGGATCTTTCAATGAAGAAGACCGCGGGGGAAAGTCTCCTTCGCGGGCTGTCGTGGTGCATCCTGCGCCGCGTTCTCCGGCCGGAGCCGGTGCGGACGCGGCGCGGCACCCGCAAGCGCGTCTGGCCGAAGCCGTCGGGTTGGCGGAAGCCATCGAGCTGGACATCGTCGCCGCCGAAACCGTCGCTCTGACCAAGCCGCGCCCGGCAACCCTGATGGGGTTGGGGGCTGTCGAGCGTTTGGCCGACCTGATCGAAGACGTTCAGGCCGGGCTGGTGGTGGTCGACGCCCATCTGTCGCCGGTGCAGCAGCGCAATCTGGAGCGGGCATGGAAGGCCAAGGTCATCGACCGCACCGGCCTGATCCTGGAGATTTTCGGCGCCCGCGCCAGAACCCGCGAGGGCAGCCTGCAGGTCGAACTGGCGTCTCTCAGCTACCAGCGTTCCCGTCTGGTGCGTTCCTGGACCCATCTGGAGCGCCAGCGCGGCGGCTTCGGCTTTTTGGGCGGTCCCGGCGAAACGCAGATCGAGGCCGACCGCCGCCTGATCGGCGACCGCATCGTCAAGCTGAAGAAAGAGCTTGAGGAGGTCAAGCGCACCCGCGACCTGCATCGCAAGGCGCGGCGCAAGGTGCCTTATCCCATCGTCGCCCTGGTCGGCTATACCAACGCCGGAAAATCGACGCTGTTCAACAGCCTGACCCGCGCCTCGGTGCTGGCCAAGGATCAGTTGTTCGCCACGCTGGACCCCACTATGCGCAGTCTGGTGCTGCCGTCGGGGCGCAATATCATTCTGTCCGACACGGTGGGGTTTGTCTCGGACCTACCGCACGAACTGGTCGCGGCTTTCCGCGCCACGCTGGAAGAAGTGCTGGAAGCCGACATCATCATTCATGTCCGCGACATCGCCCACCCGGATTCGGCGGCGCAATGCGCCGATGTCGAAACGGTCCTGCGCGAGTTGGGGGTCGGTGACATGGTCGATCGCGGCCTGCTGGAAGCCTTCAACAAGATCGATCTGCTGGAGCCTGAACGCCGCCGGGAAGTCATCAATCAGGCGGCCCGGTCAGATGATGTTCTGGCGGTTTCGGCAGTGACCGGCGAGGGACAGGCCGAATTGCTGGCGCATCTCGACAGCCTGCTGGCCGCCGAGCGTCAGGTGGTCGAAATCGAGTTGCCCATCGCCGACGGCGCGTCCCAGGCCTGGCTGTACCGCAACGGCGAAATTCTTTCCCGGGAAGACGGCGAGGAAACCGTCAAACTGACGGTGCGCCTGGACGCGGCGGACGCCGCGCGATTCGGCAAGCGAGGCAAGGAATAGGCTTTTCCCCATTTTCGGGAGCGACGCCCATGTCTGAAATGGCCGCCCTTTTGGGATTTTCTCTGGTTCTGGCCCTCGGGGCGATCAGTCCCGGTCCCAGTTTCCTGATGGTCGCCCGGATTTCCGTGGCCAAGTCACGTGGCGATGGATTGGCAGCGGCTTTTGGCATGGGGATCGGCGGCCTGGTCTTCGGCGCTGCCGCGTTGCTGGGACTGAAAACCGTTTTGGCGGCGGTCCCGCTCCTTTATGCGGTTCTCAAGGTGCTGGGCGGCGCTTATCTGATCTATCTGGGACTGCGTATCTGGCGTTCGGCAAAGACGCCATTGGCTGAAGACGGCGCTTCAAACGCAGGCCGTCTTGAAGGGCGGGCTTTTTGGCTGGGCCTGCTGACGCAGCTCAGCAATCCCAAGACGGCCATTGTCTATGCCAGTCTGATCGCCTCCTGTATCCCCCAGACTCCATCCCGCCTTTTCTCACTGTCCATGATGGCGGCGATTTTCTGCATAGAAACAGGGTGGTACGCCCTGGTTGCCGTGACATTGTCGAGCAACCGTTCGAAAGCCGTCTATTTGCGGCTCAAGGGCGCGATCGACCGGGTTTGCGGCGCCGTGTTGGGCTTTCTGGGGCTCAGGATGGCGGCGTCTGGATGGGATGTCGTTGCCTAGCTGCAATTAACGATTGCCCAATCCTGCCGCTCATGGTTCAAAATGCCTTATGAGCAGAGTCGATCCCCAGGCCGTCGCCGCCATCATCCGCGACACCGCCTCGTCGGTGATCCTGCCGCGTTTCCAGCACCTTGAGGCCAGTCAGATCCGGGAGAAAAATCCCGGAGACTACGTCACCGTCGCCGATACCGAGGCGGAGGTGATGTTGAGCCGCCGTCTGACCGAGATATTGCCCGGGTCCGTGGTGGTGGGCGAGGAAGCCGTGGCCGCCGACGCTTCGGTGCTGGACCGGCTGAACGGCGACGCTCCGGTGTGGATCATCGACCCGGTGGATGGTACCGCCAATTTCGCTCATGGAAACAAGAAGTTCGCCGTCATCGTCGCCTTGGCGGTGCTGGGGCGCACGGTGCAGGGATGGATCCACGATCCGGTGACCGGCCTGATGGCCGTGGGAGAAACCGGAGCCGGTGCCTTTATCGGCGATCTTCGCCTGCGCATTCCCGAGGACGTGTCCCTGGCGCAGATGCTCGGCGTCTGCCGCAAGACCGACGGCCTGAAGCGTGAAGTCAAAAGCCTGTACCGCAACGGAAGCGCCGCCCATGACTATCTGGACCTGATCAAGGGCCGCGCCCATTTCGCCCATTATTTGCGTCTGAAGCCCTGGGACCATGCCGCCGGAGTGCTGATGCATCTGGAAGCCGGAGGCTTTTCCGGACTGTGCGACGGCACACCCTATGCGCCGACCTTGCGCGAAGGCCATCTGCTGATGGCGCCCAGCCGCGACAGTTGGGAAAAGCTGCGGGATCTTCTGTAAAGCGCAATCCCGGTCAGGATCGGTCGTCCGGCCTTGGGCATAGTGACCGCCATCAAGGAGGGGCGATGCTCGACGACAGGGAAAAGGCTTACGCACGGCGTTTCAGACGGGTGCTCGACTATATCGAGCGGCATCTGGACGAAGAGCTCAGCGTCGAGCGCCTTAGCCGGGTGGCGCATTTCTCCAAGTTCCACTTTCACCGCCAGTTCGCCAAATTCTGCGGCGTCAGCGTCAGCCGCTACATCCAACTGATCCGGCTGAAGACGGCATCGCAGCAGCTGGTGCGGCAAAGGCAGCGAAAGATCATCGACATCGCTCTGGAGGCGGGTTTCGAGAATCCGGAATCCTTCTCCCGGGCTTTCAAACAGGTGTTCGGGCAAACGCCGAGTGCGTTCCGCCGTTGTCCCGATTGGGACCATTGGGGCCGGCAGTTTTGCTTCAGCACCCCGGAAAGGGTAGATCACATGGACGTTCGCATCATCACCACCCCAACTTTTAAGGTGGCGGTTCTGGAGCATCGGGCATCACCGGCCAGACTGACAGACAGTGTGTTGCGCTTTATTGAATGGAGGAAAAACAGCGGCTTATCGCCGGTTCTTGCCAGCAAGACCTTTGGCGTCGCCTACGACGACCCCGAGGCCTGCGAGCCGGAGGCTTTTCGTTTCGATATTTGCGGCACCGTCGCAGCCGTGGTTCCGCCCAATCCCCAGGGGGTGATCACTAAGGAAATCCCCGGCGGCCGCTGCGCCGTGGTTCGGCATTTGGGATCGACCGACCGCATCGGCGAGAGCGTGCATTATCTGTTCCGCCACTGGCTGCCGAACAGCGGCGAAGCGTTGCGGGGCTTTCCCGTCTATTTCCAATATCTGAATGTCGGCGCGGATGTGCCTGAAGCAGAAAAGGAAACCGATGTCTTTCTGCCTCTGAAATGATTAACGGCGGCTCGGAACGACCGAGCCGCCGCTGTTTCGCCAGGTTTCGTCCTCAGGCCTTGGCGCGGTGGACGGCGAAACCGCCGTTGGCCTGTTCGGTGGGCATCACTTCCAGGATGTTGATGTTCACATGGGGCGGCAGGGCGGCCACCCAATGGATGCAGCCGGCGACGTCGTCGGCCGACAAAGGCGTCATGCCGGAATAGACGTTGTCGGCTTTTCCTTCGTCGCCCTTGAAGCGCACCACCGAGAACTCGGTTTCGCACATGCCGGGTTCGACAACCGTGATGCGCACCCCGGCGCCCAGCAGTTCGGCCCGGAGATTCAGCGAGAACTGTTCGACAAAAGCCTTTGTTCCGCCATAGACATTTCCGCCCGGATAGGGATAGGTGCCGGCCACCGAGCCCAGATTGATGATATGGCCGCGATGACGCTCGACCATTCCCGGCAGGACGGCGCGGGTGCAGTAGGTCAGGCCTTTGATATTGGTGTCGATCATGGTGTCCCAATCGTCCAGATTGGCCTTGGAAGCATTTTCCAGCCCCAGGGCCAGACCGGCGTTGTTGACCAGCACGTCGATGGCGGCGAATTCGGCGGGCAGAGAGGCGAAGGCGGCCTCGACCGCCATGCGGTCCCGCACGTCCAGGGCCAGAACATGCACGGGCACCAGGGCCGAGAGTTCCTCTTTCAGCAGCTGAAGACGTTCGGCCCGGCGGGCGCACAGCACCAGCTTGGCGCCGTCCTGGGCGAAACGGCGGGCGGCGGCGGCACCGAAACCGGAACTGGCGCCGGTGATGAAGACGACGGCACCAGAGAGGGAAGAGGCAGTCATTTTTTGTCCTTGGCGGCGGGTTTGACCGGGAAGACGCCCTCACGCTGCATGACTAGGTGGGGCGCCGGAGAAAAGGCGTTTTCGATGGTCCAGATATAGACCTGATAGCCGTTGTACGGCCTGATGTCGGAGGCGTTATGGTCTTTGACAAGGGCGTCGGTGACGACGCGGAACTCGCCTTGGATGTCGATGCCGGCGCTGGTGGCCATCTGAGCGTCGCTGGGCTTCAGCGTGTTGCCGCTGACGGTGATGGTGCCGTCGGGCTTGGAGATCAGGGCCAGGATGATGGCGTTGCGGCGCACGAAGGTGACCATGTCGTTGTCGCCCAGATGCCCTTCACGCTCATAGACCACCTTGAAACGGCCCTGGCCCAGGGATTCGATGGATTTGAAATGGGAATCGCGGGCCAGATCGGCGCGGATTCCCTCGATCTTCTCGGCGACTTCCTGGGGCTTCAGCTTGCCCTGGGAAATTTCCCGGTACAGCGGCGCCCAGGTCAGTTCGCCATAGAAGCTGAGGGCGAAGTCACCGTTGCGGCCGAGCCGGATCTCCGACTTGAAATGGTTGGGCAGATAACAGGCGGCCAGCACCGTCATCAGCACAAGGGCGGCGAAAATGCCGACGATCTTGCGGGGTTGGCTCAGCATCACAGTTTCTCCGCCTGTTTGGCCTTGATCCACAATTCTTCCATTTCCTGCAGCCCCGATTGCTCGGGAATCCGTCCATCGGCGGCCAGGGCCGCCTCGATGGAGCGGAAGCGGCGTTCGAACTTGGCGTTGCCGCGGCGAAGCGCCGTTTCCGGGTCGAGTTTCAGCTTGCGGGCCAGATTGACGCAGGCGAACAGCAAGTCTCCCACTTCGTCCTCAAGCCGGTCGCGGGGGGCGCCGGCGTCGATTTCCGCACGGACTTCACCGATTTCCTCTTCGATCTTGTCCAGCACCTGGGCCGGTTCCGGCCAGTCGAAGCCGACGCGGGCGGCGCGGTTTTGCAGCTTCAAGGCGCGGGTCAGGGCGGGTAGGGCGGTGGATACGCCGTCCAATGTTCCGGCGTTCTTCTTGGCGGCCCGCTCGGCGGCTTTGGTTGCTTCCCAGGCGGCAGTCTGGCTAGCGGCGTCCTTGATGTCGGCGTCGCCGAAAACATGGGGATGGCGGCGCAGCATCTTTTCCGAAATGGCCTCGGCGATGGATTCGAAGTCGAAACAATCCTCTTCCTTGCCCAGGCGGGCATAGAAAACCACCTGGAACAGCAAGTCGCCCAATTCGTCCTTCAGGCTGGCGCGGTCGCCGGACTCGATGGCCTCCACCACTTCATAGGCTTCCTCGATGGTGTGGGGGGCGATGGTGGCGAAGCTTTGTTCCAGATCCCAGGGGCAGCCGCCTTGAGGATCGCGCAGGCGGTCCATGATGGACAGCAGGCGGTCGATGGCGCGGGCGGAGCAGGACGGCGAAGACGGCATGCGAATGGTCCAAAATCGTTTTGAGACGGCAGTTTAGCAAGTCGCGTCGACCGCTTCGACTCATGATTCCGGATGGCAGGCAGGGATCGCCGGCCGGTTTTCCCGGAAGAGCGGGGAAACCGGCGCCATGGCGGGATTGCGGGCGGAATTTATCCGCCGGCGGATGTCTAGGCTTGCTCCTGATGGCGGCGGTGGTGATACGAGCCGAAAAAGGCCAGTTTGTCGTCGAGCGCCTCCTTGATGCCGCAGGCATATTTGCCGCCCTGCGCCAGATCCTTGGGGCAGGAGCCGAGGCAGGAGGGCAGCAGCGGACATTCGGCGCAGCCCTTGCGGGCAAAGGGATCGAAGTCGTTGTAGGGGTGCCGGGCCTGTTCGACCTCGGCCATGGTACGGTCCATGTCCTCGGGGTGAATGCGGGCGAAATCGCATTGGCCCGATCCGGTGGCCGGCACGCATTTGCCGATATTGCCCTTGGGGTCGATGGTGAAGTTGTTGCGCAGGACCGCCGTGCAGGGATAGTTCACCGGCTGCGGCATGCCGAACACCCGGTATCCCTGTTCGCCGAGGAAACGGCGGAACTCGTTTTCGAATTCGGCGAATTCATTGGTGGTCAGACAGTCGTGGGGAATGCATTCGACCATGCCGCGGCTGGTGTTGAGGAACCCCAGCCGGAAATCGATGCGCTGGTCCACGACCCCCGCGTTCTTGAACATCATCACCACCTGCCGGGCTTCCTCCAGGTTTTCCCGGTCGATGTTGATGCGGATGATGACGTTGCCGGTATGCTCGGCGATTTGCGGAAGATTCTCGACCAGGAAGCGGTAATAGCGTTCCGCCTTGTCCAGCGGCAGATGGCGGCGCTCGGAATAGGTCTTAGCCGAGCCGTCCAAGGGCAGTTGGATGGCGCGGATGCCGAGACGGGGCAGGGCCGCCACCATGCCGGGCGTCAGCAAAAGGCCGTTGGTCAGCAGTTCGCCGTGATAGCGGATGCCTTTGGCGGCGCAATGCTCCAGCACCTGGGCCGTCATGTCCTCGATCAGCGGCCAGGCCAGCAGCGGCTCACCGCCGAACCATTGCAGCACCAGGGCCTCGGCGCTTTCGGAGCGGCGGCGGATGAACTCGACCACGCCCCTTTGAATGTCGGCCGTCATCGGTTTGACCTTGGCCACGTTCTGCTGGAAGCAATAGCTGCAGCGCATGTTGCATTGCAGGGTCGGGGCGATGGTGATGTAAAGCTTTCGCCGGTCGTCGCGGTGGCCCATGTAGCGTTCGCGCTCGGCGGCGAATTCGTCCTTGCCGGCTTCGACGACGAAACCCAGTGTCGCCAATCCCTCGACCAGCGGAGCTGGCGGCGAATCCGGGGCGTTGGTTCCCAGCCCCTTCAGGCAGCCGTCGATGACGGCGCGCCGGTCTTCGTCCAGCCAAAGCGACTGGCCGCTCGAAGAGTTGAACAGAACCTGGCCGTCGCGACCCTGGAGCAGAAGATTGTAGGCCGAAGGCTTCCATGCTGCGGGATTGAACATCGCATTTCTCCTTTCAGCCGAGAACCACGCCGGCGCGGGTGTTCTTGGGACACAGCGGCGGCGGCGAGAAGATGGTGCCGTAGGAGTAATAGGCGTTGCGGTAGCAGCGGCCCTTTTCCCACATGCAGGTTTCGAAACCGCCGCAGGTCTCGCAGGTGGTGCCGGCGAACTGTTCGCGGGTAGGATGGATGAAATCCAGCATTTTCGGGCCGTTCCAGATTTCGGCGATGGACTGGCGGCTGGCGTCGCCGACGAAGAACGGTTCCTCGTAGGCCATTTGCTCGCACAGGAAAGCCTTGCCGTCCGGGCCGATGCCCAGGGACTGCCAGCCGCCGCCGCAGCCGATGCGCTGATCCCACAATTGTTTCTTCAGTTCCGGCGTCAGCTCGCGGGGGCCGCCCATGGGGCCGCTGATGTCCTCGTTCAGGATGATGTCGGGATAACGCGCCCGGATCGCAGCGAATTGCTGGTTCAGCGGGACAAAATGCTCGGGCTTGAGAAACAGCGCGTCGTCATGGCGATGGAACGAGCGGGTATAGCGCACGAAGCTGAATTTGCGCGCCCCCAGACCGTAGTAATGCTCCACCACCTTCAGCGGCTGGTCGACGTTCAGGCCGGTGACCACGCCCTTGACGATGGGCATGATGCTGACCGCCATGAAATTGTTGAAGGTTTCGACGTTTTTGGCATGGCGGGGCTTTCTGACGTTGAGAAGCTTCATGCCGACGGTTTCATCGACGGCGTCGATGCTCAGCTGCACCGGGCGTTCGATGACGCCGTTGACCTTTTCACCCAGGCCGGCCTCCATCATCCGGTCGATGTTGGCGCGGGTCAGGTGAATCTTGGTCGACAGCAGAAGGTGCATCTTATTGCGCAGCATGCTGCAAATGATCTCGACGCCGTCCTTGCGGGCGAAGGTATCGCCATTGTCGGGGGCGCAGAGGCGGATGCCCAGATGGGCCATTTCGGCGATCAATTCCTGCCAGCGGCCCAGGGGCATTTCCGGCTGGGTCTTGCGGTCGGCGTAGCAATAAAGGCAGTCGGTGTGGCAACGGTGGGTGGTGACCGTATAGATGTTGATGGGCGTCGCCAGCCGATAGCGCCGCTTCACGTCGGTCATGGCCTGATTGTATTCGCCGTCGCCCAGGACGAAGTCGCGGGGATCGTGCTGGGGCGCATGCAGGATGGGCTCGTCCGACACCTCGATCAGGCCGTCGGCGCCGATGCCGGTCATGGAAACGCTGCCGCGCACCGTGGCGTCGGTGCTTTTCAGCACGTCGAGCAGGCCGGACGGGCTGTCGGGAAAGAAAATCCTGAATAGCTGCTCCAGGTCGGCGAAACGGGTGCGGCCGTTCAACAGCGACAAGGCCAGTCCCTGAAGCGGTTTCAGGAAATGGATCGCCGTGTTCAGATAGTCCAAGGGATAGAGAATGGGCCGATGATCATCGACCTTGAAGACGAATTCCCGTCGGATGGCGACGTATTGATCGCCGCCGATAGTCAGAACCTGGGCCATAATCCCCCCTTGGCGGAACAAGGCGTTCAGTGAAAGACGGCGCGCGGCGCCGGTGAAAGCAGCGCGACGCCACCACCGGAAATCCGATGATGGCGCCGCATGTGCCGGACGGCCTACCAGCAGACCATGCAGGAACAGATGGTGCAGCCGGTGCAGCCGTCAGCTACGGCATGCAACTGCCCGCTGGGGGCATCGGCATGTGGAACCAGATCGGCCTTCAGGCCCTTCACCTTGATCAGGTGCTGAATTTCCTGGATCAGCTTTTCGGACTCGATCTTGGAGGCCGGGCTCTTATCAAGACTCATAACACGTCCCCTTACCAATGAGTGTGATCACTATGATCTTTACTCGTTGTGGTGGGACTCTACCCCGGAACCCCGAATATCCTCAACTTCTCCATGTATATATAGACATTGTACACGTATAGATATTTAGGATGAGAGTAGGGTGGAGATTTGAGGTTGCAATTGGGTGAGACTCCAGGCCGACAATTGCGCCAGCATGTTCACCGCTTCGGCGTCTAGATGGATGTCGATGGTGCCGTAGCTGGGAAAATTGGCCAGACTGCCGCTGGGACTGGCGCCCTGACCGGCCGCCAGATCGGCGAGAATGGCCTTGTCGGTGATGGCGTTCTGCCAGGTATTGACACGGTTGTTGTAGACCCACAGCACCTCGACCTTACGGCCGGCGGCGACGTTGGCCACCGGATTGGCGATGGTCGTCAGCGTTTGCATGGCCCAGGCCACGCCGCTGTTGGGGGAGGAGGTGCCGTTGCAGCTGTTTGCCGACAGCTGCGCCAGCAGATCGGCGAAGCGGTCCGAGGAAAACAGTTGGACGTAGCTCATAGGCTGTGACGGATTCATGCCGCCGAAAGACGGATAGCTGCCGTTCTTGTAGGCCTGTAGGCCGAACAGCAGCGACAATTGGTCGTCGACCACCAGGGTCTTGTGGGAGTCGATGGAAAGCGCCGTCGAGGTGTTGACGAAGACGATGGTCTTGATGTCGCCGGTCGTGCGGGTCAACAGGCCCATCAGACCGGTATTCTCGAAGGCGCCGCCGTCGGCGAACCCGTAATTGGTGGTGACGGGCGACGGCGCGGTCACCTGCGACAGCGGCCAGTAGTCGTATTGGGGAACGATGGCCAGGGGCTGTTCCTCCAGCGCTTTCAGCTCCGCTTGCAGTTTCGTCAGTTCGGTCTTGGCCAGGGCGCCTTCGACGGCGGCGAAGCCGAATTTGGTAGGAGCGGTTTCGGCTTCCTTGATGGCTTTGTCGAGATAGCCTCCCAGATGCTGTTGCAGCCATTGGGCAAAAAAGGCGCTGGAACAGCCGGTAATGTCGCACAGCGAATAAAGGCGGCTCAGGGTGACGGGAGCCGGCCCGGTGGCGCTGCCGCCGGCCAGCAGGGTCGAGCCGAAGCCGAAGGACTCGCAAAGGCCGCCGCCCTGGATCGCGGCGTCCGGGCTCTGACCCGGGCAACCGGTGCCGGTGACGGTGGCCTGGACGGGAATTTGCGGCGCGCCGGCGATGTCTTCCAGCATGTTGTAATTGACGATCAGCGACGGCCGTCCGGCCCGCGGATAATAGAAGCTGGAGGTGGTCAGACCGGAATTGTTGGGCAGGATGTTTTTCTGAACGTAGTCCGCCGACTGGCTGAAGGATTTTTTCGGCAAAACTCCGGCCGAGCCATAGGCAACGTCATAAAGACCGAAATCCTTCAGAACGAATTGCCCGACGGCGACGATCCACAGCCAGGACCAGGGAATATTGTAAAGCTTGCGCAGCAGCAGCCATTCGGCCACGAAACCGGCGATGCCCCAATCGCCGAACTTGCCGGGCACGTTTCCCAGGCACTGGGGCGCCAGATAGGCGACGTTGGCCGGAGACGCCGTGCCGGCAGACTTTTTTACCAGCGCCGACGGCGCCTGGGGCGTAATCAAAAAGTCGCTGTCGGCGACCGAGGCCGACAGATAAGTATAGGGCACCGAAGCCCAGCTGCCGCCCGACACCGCCGAAATGGCGGCGACGCGCTTGATCAGCATCTGCTTGGGATTCAAGGGATCGGGTAGGGTGGACAGGGCCGACAGCTGCCCCAGGGTACAGGTCAGTGAACGCGATCCCCCGCCGGAGAAGCACACGGCCAAAGGCGTGGAGCCCGGCAGTGGCTGGCCTATCGGATTGGGGTAGAGGGTAACTTGATTGCTCATGTAATTTCCCCTTGGTTGTGAACCGACAGCGACGTCCGCGATTAAATTATCGCGAATAAACCATACTTGATTTTCAATAGAAAGTCGCACAATAAAGCCCGCAATACGTGTATATGCGTTTATCTTTCCCTGATCGGGGGCGGGCAAGAGGGGCGAACCGTTTCAAAAGCCGGAAAAAGAAAGACAAATTTTGCGGCGGTGTGATCCGTCCTGCGCTGGCAACGGCGTCGCGCGACGATCTGTGCCGCGGCATTCACATTCGGCCCAATCAGGACAAGCGGATGCCAGGATATATTTTCGAGAACGAGCACGAAAATGGACGGCACCGCCGAGGGCGAACAGAAGCGCGGTGGAGGCGGTGCCGCCTGCCGGCCTTAAAACAATTGTCGCATAATGTATATTATGACAATCAGATCCGGTTCTGTAAGTGTTGCGTTTTAAGGGGTTACGAGCCGATCTGTTGGTGCAACATCCTCGGTCATTCTATCCGGTTTGGATTGTTGCCGCATCGGGCTGCTCCGTTCGATAGTTATTGGATGCCGCGCATACGTCTACGCCACACAGCTTTGCCAAAACCACTGACCGGTTGGTTAGCCATCAATGACCTCGGCTTACCGAGATTTTGGGCAACCGTTTGGGCTGACATTCTTCTGTGTGGCGTTGCTGAGACGACGCGCGGCGGCCATCTGGCGGCTGTCGAAAATTCTACCTATCAGCTGCTGACCAAACCAATGGTGATCGTCTTGATGCCATCATTGCGGCGCTCGACTTTGATGAACTGGAAGCGATTTTGGGCGGCTTCCTTTCCACGCTGCGGAATGAAAGCGCCATTGAAGGGATCGACCGCGAACAAACATGGCAAACGGCACTCAGATTCGTCAGTGACGTCGTTAATCACATTGGTCGTTCCGACGGTTCCGCTTTTGCCACTGTCCAAGCCCGGCTCATGCGGCTCAATGTTCTGTATGGTCAGATCGCCCCTAAATCTGACCGACCGCCAGCTCCCATCCGCGCTCTGCCGGCGGTGGTTATTGAGGATCTCTATGCGGTTTTCCAGCCAGAGTCTGAGCGAAATCCTTTTCGAACAGCGTCAGCGCGTTGGCGTAATTATTTGATATTCCTTCTCATGCTGCATATGGGGCTGCGTCGAAGCGAGGTGCTTCTTTTGCCGGTCGATGCGGTTAAAGATGACTTTGACCCGGCAACTGGCGAGGTCCGCTATTGGATCAATATCACAGAAAACCCTTACGCCAATGTTGACCCTCGATCCCAGGCCCCCAGTATCAAGACGAGCCCCTCACGACGCCAGTTGCCCCTCTCTCAGGAGCTTGTCCATCTCACCGATCTCTATACCCAAAATTACCGTGGAAAGCCTTCCCATACATTTTTGTTCAACTCTCAAAAGCAGGCTCCACTGGCAGCCCAATCTCTGGCCGATGTTTTTGTTTCCGCAACCGCCTGTCTTTCAGATCGTGCCCGCAAGGCATTGTCAGATCAGGGTAAAGACGGCGTAGAAGGCCACGATCTTCGCCATACCGCCGCTGTTGTCCGCTTAGCTCGCTATGTAGATCACGGGCATGATCTTGAAACAGCCATCGGTAAACTGCGTCGCTTTTTCGGCTGGTCGATGACTTCGAAAATGCCACGGCACTACGCCGCAGCCTATTTCGAGACGCGGCTGTCTGAGGTTTGGAACGAATCTTTCGACAGTTTTGTCGATACTCTGCGCGATCTGGCGGGCGTGTCTCCGCAGGAAAACTTTGGAAGGGAAACGCCTTGAGTTTGAATGCCGTCCATCACCCACAGATGGCCGCCATCATGGCCAATCTGCCCCCCCTTCCCTCGTCCATACGCTACTACGACGACTTCTTCGACACCTACAGGTCGATCCGCCATCCCGATACCCTCTCTCAGTGGCCGATCATCACTGATGGGCAAACACATGTGGTCGACTTCACGATCTTTGGGGATTGGGAGGAACTGGCCAAGCACCTGCTGCTCTGGCAGTTGATGAACCTCGATCCGACAACAGTTGGCCTCCGCTACCAATGTTTTCGCGGATTGTCTCAGGATCTGCAGGAGGGATTTTTTGAGGCCGCCCTTACCCTCAAACCCTATGAATTTCGGGATTTCTGGCTAAGGCTAATATCTCGGATGACCGATATTCAGGCGGCTTCGCTAAAATCGCTTCTCCTCGGTATCAGCGCAATCGGCATCGGCGCTTGGCGAAATGAACACAAAGATTATATCGCCTTACTGCCCAATCCCAAGTCGGATAAATACAGAGCCGTGCGTTCGGGCGAATGCTTCGTGCCACTCGACCAGCAATCGCTTCTAATCGACTACTTCGACGAATTATCAGCTTCAAAATCATTGCCCAGCATCGGAACCGTAACTCTCCGAGATGCTTGCATGCTCGTGATTGTGTTCCAGCATGCATTCAGGCCTGGACAAATCGCACGCATTAAGACTGGGGACATGCGGTTCTATAGCACCGGAGCGGTGCATTTCAGCACACTTCTGATCAAAAAGCGGTCCAAGGACCGTGGTCGACGGGTGACACGCCGCATTAAACGGGAGTGGTGTTCGCTGTTTGTGGAATACAGCCGACGGCGCAGCGAAATGGAGTTTCGCCCTGACGTACCCAGGGACAATTATTTCGGTCTTACCCCCGACGGTGTCAGCAAGGCAATCATAGAGGCGACCAATCAGATTACCGGCGAACAATGGACTGCCACTGACCTGCGCCACACTGCGGCTCAACGCTTGGTCGATGCCGGTGCCTCTCACATCGTGGTCTCGGAGTTTCTTGGCCATTCCAGCTTGGTAACGGCAGGCGTCTATATCGATACCTCGCCAACCCAGGCCCAACGCGTCAACCAGGCGCTGGCGATCTCGCCAATTTACTCCGAAGTGGCCAAGGTGGCGCGAACCAGGACGATCGATAAGGCGGCATTGCTGAAACTACCGTCAGACAAGCAGATCGGCGGCGTGCCCCATGGCATCCCGATCGCGGGTATTGGCGGCTGTTCGGCCGGCCAGTCCCTCTGCGTCAAGAACCCGGTTCTAAATTGCTATACCTGCCGGAAGTTCATGCCGGTTAGCGATGCTGCCATTCATCGCCATGTCGCTGAAGAACTCCGTCCAGTGGTGCTGGAATTCGCCCGTGCATCCCGTGGCAATATTGAAACCCCTGCCTATACCCAGCTGCGCCGCATGCTGACTGCGGTCGAAACCGTCGTGGCAGACATTGAGGAGGCACTTACCGATGAATGAATTCTATCGATCATTCATCGAGACAGCGCAGTCTCTGGCCGCCGAGCGAGGCCTGTCATGGGATTTGCCCTGCGACAGTAGTGGAAAAATACCGAAGGATCAGGCGTGGGACCTCGGCTCGCTCGCCAGCGTAGTGCCCCCACCGTTTTTCCGCGTGACGGATCTTGGTTTTTACGCGCCTGGCCTTGTTGGGCTTAACGACGCCAGAGAAAGAGACGGTCTTCCTCCCCTGCCCGCTACGGCAATGCCGCAGCAGTGGCGAGATTTTTATCAAGCCGTGATCCTGACAGAGATCCTGATCAAGAAAAATAAGCCAAAACACGCACTTGAGAATATCGGCCGCTATATCCGCCTTCTCGCGGCTTGTGTTGAAACACATGATCCATGGGACATCACCGGTAAAGACGTGCAACTGGCCTATAATATCGCTCTTGGTGTTGGAGAATCAGGCAAATCAGCCGCCAACTTTGCCATGGTAATGCGCATCGTCATCGACGGACAGCATTTGGCAGATCGTAGTCCCCTCGCCCGATTTTGTATTCCCTACCCGACAGATATGGCTCGTGAGGCCCAGGCTCGCGTTGAGCATCGGCGATTGGTGGAAAACTCCTATCAGGACGTCGAGAAGGTACGTATCGAACTCGGGCAGCGCAAAGCCTCGGAAAAACTGCCAGAGGTGAAAGCCTTCTGGGAACTGATTCGCATCCTATGGACCGAAACACCTAAGACCCTTGCTGATCATATCCGCTTTGCCCAGGCAAAGATCGGCGTATTGACCGGCTTTCGGATTGGTGAGAACGCCACCATTCCCTTCGATTGGGAGCGGTGGCGGGAATATGTCGATGCCCAAGGGCGGCCTGCCGGCGAACGTGGCGGCATTTCTCGTTCGCTGATACTTCGCCATTTTGCTGAAAAACAGCCCGACGATGAAGGCCGCGACGGTGTCGTGCTCTATGAGACGACGCAGCACATCCCAGAGATGTTCGAGAAAGAGGTTCTCGACATTCTGAGGCATACGGCCGAAATCACCCAGCCCATGCGGGAACGTCTCCGGCTTCAAACAGAAACCGGTAAGCTGCTTCCTGAATTCTCAGATGATGATCTTCTGCCAGCTGTGGAGGCGTATATTCGAGTGTCAGGGTCGCTGTCTTTGAGCAGTGATACAGATGCGAAATCCCTCTTGCAGGAATACCGCAACGACTATGATCCCACCATTCTCGATACCTTGCGCTCTCATCAGATAAAAAATCCAGGATTTGAATTAATTGATGCGATTAAAAAATATTGGCACCGATATATTAAAAAAGGCATGATTCAGGCTAGAGGAAGCCGTGGGTGGGTATTAGGTAAGGGAATAGATTGGAGGAGTGCTTACTTCAAAGTCAGCGACCTTGAGGCTCTTATTCGCCGCAGCATGCCGACAAAGATGCCTGATATTGAACCATTTACACTTGCCGATGGCAAAAAGCTCTATCCCTATGAACTCATGTTTCTCATGCCGATCCGGGCTTTGGCCGAAAATCGGAATGGCGGTCTGACCGATGTGAACTGGTATTTTGCGAACGGACGAGTTTCTAGTTCTGACCTCCACATGCATCTTGGCGGTCAAGCCGATAACCTGTTCACCCGCTATGGCGAAACCGAGGAAGACCGGCGGCACACGCTCAATACCCACAGCTTGCGACATCTCCAGAACACCGAACTCATCCGCCTGGGAGTTGCCGATACGATCATAAATTTGCGGTTCAACCGGCGGGATCCCAAGCAGCTGAAAAATTATGATCATCGCAGTCTGGCCGAGGATTTGCAGGATATGGACCTCCCTCCCCTGGCTTCGGAGAAACTCGGCCTTCGCGCTCAGGAAGCCATGCGAATGATCGTTGCAAACAAGGTCAGTGGACCTATCGTCGATGAGTTCCGACGAGTTCAGCGCGAGCATGGGGATGATGCCGCATTCGATTACCTTGATGCCGAAGCCGACGGCTTGCATGTCACACCCTATGGCTTCTGCCTCAATTCCTTCACCGTCGACCCCTGCCCCAAGCATCTGGAATGCTTCAACGGCTGCAGCCACCTCACCCGTACCGACGTGCCAGAGGAAAGGCAAAATCTTGAGGCTCTACGTGACCGCACAAAGCGGGCGATCATCAAGATCGAGGCGAGCCCTCCCGGCAGCATTGGTCGCGAGAACCAACTACGGCATGCCCGTGCGCACTTGAGCAACATCGAGAAGGTTCTAGCCGCAGAACCTGGGACCGCGCCGTTCTCCGACGGTACAGACCTCTTTAGGCCGGTCGAGGACAAGCTGGGAACTACGGTCATCGATACCAATAGGAAGGCGGCAGATGAGCTCTTCTAGAAACAAGATGAATAGCTTAATTGTGGCGCTCGACGCCATGCTGCAAGACGACGAGAACATCTCTGCGCGTGGTGTCCTTCGGCGCCTACCAGACGTTTTCAAACACGCATCTGACATCACTCGGCATGCTGAGCGGCGCCAGGCACTGGAGAACTACCAGGAACGCCAGACCGCGCTACGCTCGTTAATGGAGAAGGCCAACAAGCAGTCCAAGACCAGCCTCACTCAGGCGATAGAGCGGAAAAATCGAGAAATCGAGATTCTGACCCGTCAGAGAGATCTCCTCATCGCCTCCCATAAAGCCATGATCTTGGCCGTCAGTGAAATGGGTGGGCGAAAAGCCTGGCTTCGGTTTTTTGAGCAATATCAGGCTTGTGTGGAAGAGCTTGAGGCTTTGGGGGCAATGCAGAATGTTAGCGTTTCGGTGCTCCATCACCCGCACATGGCCCCTGATGTTGAAGAGAGCTAACTGTTGAGATGCAGTTTAGGCGTCAGGGATGCGCCCACCTCAGTCATTCGACCAACTTCCACAAACTGCCGAAAGCGGATCGACCGCGATTTCAGCAGACTGCCCCCAACTGGCCATCCCCGCTATTGCCTCGGCAGCGTCACGAATGTATCATTTTGCCAATAAGCGAAATGAGCGTAGCGTGCCCCCATGCTTGAGACATTTGAAACCGTAGCCAAAGCCGTTGCCGATCCCAGCCGCGTCCGCATCTTGAAGATGCTGGAGGGCGGCGAGCTCTGCGTCTGTCAGATCACCACGGTGATGGACCTCGCCCCGGCCACCATTTCCAAGCACCTAGCGGCGCTGAAGACGGCTGGCCTGCTTCAGCAGCGCCGCGAGGGGAAATGGGTCTATTACCGGCTGGCGGAGCGGGAGCTGAACCTTTATGCCCCGCAATTCTTGACCTTGGTCCGTTCGTTGCTCAACGACGATCCGACCACGGCGGAAGATCGGCAGGTTCTGGTCCAGGTCAGCGCGGTGCCACTGTCGGTTATCTGCGACCAGGGACGGGCGGCTCTCGGTCCAAATGCTCAAGCCTCCGAAGCAACCACTTGCTGTGGGGGACCATCATGAATGACAAGATCTATACCGTTCTATTCCTGTGCACCGGCAATTCGGCGCGTAGCATCATGGCCGAAGCCATCCTGAACAATGAGGTCAGCGGCAGGTTTCATGCCTACAGCGCCGGCAGCCATCCCAGAGGCGAGGTTCATCCCGAGACCTTGGCGCTACTGACGCGGCTGAATTATCCGACCTATGACTTGCGGTCCAAGTCCTGGGACGAGTTCGCCAAGCCTGGAGCCCCGGAAATGGATTTCGTCTTCACCGTCTGCGACAACGCCGCCGGGGAAGTCTGTCCGGTCTGGCCCGGTCAGCCGATGACGGCGCATTGGGGCGTCCCTGATCCCCTATCCATCGCGGAAACCGGAGCCGAACGCGGCCTCAAGCTGCACGACATCTACCGCATGCTGAGCAACCGCATCAGCGTTTTCACCAATATTCGCCTCGAAGCCTTGGATCGCCTGTCCCTCCAGAAACATCTGGACGAAATCGGCCGCACCAAAGACTGACACCCACGAAGGAAGCCATCATGGCCGACAAGCCCATCAATGTTCTCGTCCTCTGCACCGGCAATTCCGCCCGTTCGGTGCTGGCCGAATGCCTGATCAACGACCTTGGCGGCGGCAAGTGGAGGGCCTTCAGCGCCGGAAGCCATCCGACCGGCAAGGTCAACCCGCTGTCCATCGAGATCCTTCGGGAGAAGGGCCATTCGGTCGAAAATCTGCGCTCCAAGTCCTGGGACGAGTTCGCCCAGGCCGACGCCCCCAGGATGGATCTGGTGATCACCGTCTGCGACAACGCCGCCGGAGAGGTCTGCCCGATCTGGCCGGGCGTGCCGCGCAAGCTGCATGTCGGCTTCCCCGACCCGGCTGCCGCCGAGGGCTCCCATGACGAGCGGCTGGCGGTGTTCCGCGAGGTTTACGGCATGATCGAGGCCAAAGTGAAGAAGCTGATCGAAGTCGGCCCGGCCCGGGCTGGGGAGGTCTGAGATGTCCGCCCAGTGTGAAGTGGTGGGAAAGGCCGCCGCCCAGGCACCCATGAGCGTCTTCGAGCGCTTTCTGACCCTGTGGGTGGCCTTGTGTATCCTGGCCGGAGTGGGGCTGGGACATTTCATGCCGGAGCCGTTCCACGCCATCGGTCACATGGAGATTGCCCAGGTCAACCTGCCGGTGGCGGTGCTGATCTGGCTGATGATCATCCCCATGCTGCTGAAGATCGACTTCGGCGCTCTGCATCAGGTCAAGGAGCACTGGAAAGGCATCGGCGTCACCCTGTTCATCAACTGGGCGGTCAAACCCTTCTCCATGGCCTTTCTGGGCTGGCTGTTCGTCAGCACCCTGTTCCGCCCCTATCTGCCAGCCGAGCAGATCGACAGCTATATCGCCGGGCTGATCCTGTTGGCCGCCGCTCCCTGCACCGCCATGGTCTTCGTCTGGTCGAACCTGACCAAGGGCGAGCCGCATTTCACCCTCAGCCAGGTGGCGCTGAACGACACCATCATGGTGGTGGCCTTCGCCCCCATCGTCGGCTTCCTGCTGGGCCTGTCCTCGATCACCGTGCCGTGGGATACCCTGCTGTTGTCGGTGCTGCTCTACATCGTGGTGCCGGTGATCGTCTCGCAGATCTGGCGCAAGGCGCTGCTGGCGAAGGGGCCCCAGGCATTGCCCAACCTGCTGGCCAAGCTGGGGCCGCTGTCGCTGGTGGCGCTGCTGACCACCCTGGTGCTGCTGTTCGGCTTCCAGGGCGAGCAGATCATCGCCCAGCCGACCGTCATCCTGCTGCTGGCGGTGCCGATCACCATCCAGGTCTATTTCAACTCGGGTCTGGCCTATCTGCTGAACAAGAAGCTGGGGGTTGCCCATTGCGTCGCCGGTCCTTCGGCCCTGATCGGCGCCTCCAACTTCTTCGAACTGGCCGTCGCCGCCGCCATCAGCCTGTTCGGCTTTCAGTCGGGAGCCGCTCTGGCCACCGTGGTCGGCGTGCTGATCGAAGTGCCGGTGATGCTGTCGGTGGTGAAAATCGTCAATTCCAGCAAGGGCTGGTACGAGGCGAAGTGATGCCTGTTCGAAACATGCAGGTGGCCGAGATCGGCGGTTCCGATCCGGGATTGGCGTCCGCTTTGGCGGGGGCCAACCTGCCGATCGACGACCTGACCGAGGCTGGCCGGACATTCTACGTTTTCCGCGATCAAGGCGGCGACGTCCTGGGGTACGGCGGCATCGAAAGCTATGGAGCAGTGGCACTACTGCGTTCCGTGGTGGTTGCCAAGGATCGCCGAGGCCAAGGCATCGGTGTCCAGCTGGTCAACTGGCTGCTTGAGCGGATGAGTGCTTTGGGCTGTCAGGACATCTACATGCTGACGACCACGGCGGTTCGGCTTGGGGAAAACTGCGGCTTTCAACGGATCGATCGCAGCGACGCCCCGCAGGCCATCCGCGACAGCCGACAGATGGCGGCACTGTGCCCGGCGTCGGCTGTGCTGATGCATCGGAAAGGAAACGGCCATGGATGACAGTGAACAACGGGCGCTGGTCCGCCGCCGCTACGGCGCTATTGCTTCCACGGAAAGCGGTTCCTGTTGCCGTCCGCCCTCGGCACCGACTTCGGAAGACATGGCCCGGCGCATGGGCTATAGCGAAGCCGAGCTTGCCGCCGTTCCCGAGGGGGCCAATCTCGGCCTCGGCTGCGGCAATCCGCAGGCCATTGGCGAACTGCAATCTGGTGAGGTGGTTGTCGATCTTGGCAGTGGAGCCGGGTTTGACTGCTTTCTCGCCGCCCGGCAAATCGGCCCGGATGGACGCGCCATCGGCGTCGATATGACCCATGAGATGCTGGCGAAAGCCCGGCGCAATGCCGTCGCCATGGGCCTGTCCAACGTCGAGTTCCGTCTGGGAGAAATCGAGTATCTGCCCATTGCCGACAACACGGCGGATGTCGTCATCTCCAACTGCGTGGTGAACCTGTCGCCCAATAAGCCGCAGGTCTTCCGTGAGGCCTTCCGCGTCCTCAAGCCCGGTGGCCGCTTGGCCATTTCCGATGTCGTCAGCCTCGGCCCGTTGCCGCCCGATCTTGCCGGCGATGAAGCGATGCTCTGCGGCTGCATTGCCGGGGCGGCGCAGCCGGAAGACATTGAGGCCTGGCTGCGGCAGGCCGGCTTCGCGGAGGCCCTTGTCGAAATCAAGCCCGAGAGCCGGGACCTCATCAAGGATTGGGCTCCGGGTCAGGGAGTTGAGAACCATGTCGTCTCGGCCATGATCCTGGCCCGCAAGCCGTTGGACGGTCTGACCGTCGAAGGAGAGAACATCATGACAAAGCTTGAAGTCTACGATCCCGCCATGTGCTGCTCGACCGGCGTTTGCGGCCCGGAAGTCGATCCTGCCCTGGTGGCCTTTGCCGCCGATCTGAAATGGGTGGCCGAACAGAGCGTTGCCGTTCAGCGTTACAATCTGGGCACCGAGCCGCAGGCCTTTGCCGCCAATCCCGCCGTCGTCAAGGAGATGGAGGCCGGAATGGACCGGCTGCCGATCATCGCCATCGACGGCCATATCGTCTCGACCGGCGTCTATCTGTCCCGCGACCAGCTGGCGGCCAAGCTGGGCCTGGGCACCGCCAAGCCGAAGATCACTCCGAAGGCCGGCGGCTCCTGCTGCTCGCCCAAGTCCGGCTGCTGCTGAGGAGGCCATCATGGCTCTGCCGACGATCACTACGCGTTACGCCTTCTTCACCGGCAAAGGCGGCGTGGGCAAGACCTCCTTGTCCTGCGCCAGCGGCCTCGCTCTGGCCGAAGCCGGCAAGCGGGTTCTGATTGTCAGCACCGATCCCGCCTCCAACCTGGACGAGGTGCTGGGCACCGCCCTGGGGGCGCGACCGACGGCCATTGCCGGTCTTGCCAATCTCTATGCCCTGAACATCGACCCCGAAGCCGCCGCCCGCGACTATCGGGAGCGGATGGTGGGACCGTATCGGGGCATCCTGCCGGCGGCGGCCATCGCCAGCATGGAGGAACAGTTCTCCGGCGCTTGCACGGTCGAAATCGCCGCCTTCGACGAGTTCGCCAAGCTGCTGGGTGATCCCGCCGCAACGGCGGAGTTCGACCATGTCATCTTCGACACGGCTCCGACCGGCCATACCTTGCGCCTGCTGACCCTGCCTTCGGCCTGGACCGAGTTCATCGCCTCTTCGACCGGCGGCGCTTCCTGCCTTGGTCCCCTGGCCGGACTGGAAAAGCAGAAGGCCCTTTATGCCGCCACCGTCGCCCAGCTGTCGTCGGCGGCCACCACCACCGTGGTGCTGGTCAGCCGGGCGGAGCGTTCGGCGTTGCGGGAGGCGGAACGCACCCGTGGCGAACTGGCGGAGCTTGGCGTCAGCAATCTCGCCCTGGCCCTCAACGGGGTCTTTGTCGCGGCAATAGCGGGGGACGCCATTGCCGATGCCATGACGGCCCGTGGCCAAGAGGCCATCCGGACCATGCCGGCACCTCTGGCGACATTGCCGCGAACCGAGACGCCGTTCCTGCCCAAAGGCACGGTCGGCCTCGATGCCCTGCGCGGTATGGGCCACGCCTCTCAAGCCACCGCTTCGGCAACGGCGGCAGCATTGCCCGATCTCGCTCTGCCGCAGGGATTGGGCAAACTGGTTGCCGACATTGCCGCCAGCGGTCATGGCGTGGTGATGACCATGGGCAAAGGCGGGGTCGGCAAGACCTCGGTGGCCGCCTCCATCGCCGTCGCTCTGGCCCGGCAAGGGCATCAAGTCACGCTATCCACCACTGATCCTGCCGCCCATGTCGCCCAGGCGGTGGACGGTGAAGTCCCAGGTCTGGCGATCACCCGCATCGACCCCGAACGGGAGGTGGCGTCCTACCGCGACGAGGTTCTGGCGAAGGCGGGAGGCGGCCTTGATGTCGCCGGACGGGCGATGCTGGAGGAAGACCTCCGCTCCCCCTGCACCGAGGAGATCGCGGTATTCCGGGCCTTTGCCCGCACCGTCGATGAGGGGCGGAACCGCTTCGTCATTCTCGACACCGCCCCCACCGGGCACACCATCCTGCTCCTCGACGCCGCCGAGGCCTATCACCGCGAAGTTCTGCGGACCCAAGCCGACATGCCGGATGCGGTCCGCTCGCTTCTGCCCCGTCTCCGCGACCCGGAATACACCAGGGCGATCATCGTCACCCTGGCCGAAGCGACCCCGGTGCACGAGGCAGAGAGGCTACAGGAAGATTTGGCCCGCGCCGGGATCACGCCCTTCGCCTGGGTGATCAACCAAAGCCTGCTGGCCAGCGGTACGCAAGACCCGCTGCTGATCGAGCGGGGACGGTACGAGGTGCCGTTCATTGAGCGGGTGGTTGAAGGCCTGTCTCCCAGAGCGGCACTCATTGCATGGGGTGATAAGGGCTGAGTTGGAAATTGCCAAAGCCAATGTCGGCTTCGTCTGTTTGAAGCCCAAATCAGCCCGTCCGTTCTCGACCCTTTTACGACAGCTCTGCGCCCATATAGGCCGATTAGCCGAAGTTACCGCGCTCTCAAAAGCGGACGTGAAATCTCGTGGTTAGAGGCACGACGCTTGCCAGCATATTAGGGTATTATGCACGATCTGCTTTCAGCTAAAGCAATCCTTGGCGACCTTCGGTCGGGTCATTCGTGAACGCCTCGATAGCAGCGAAGGTGAGTGCGTTTGAAGGTGGGTCTGCATTGTCGAAAATGATCAATTGGCCGATCGTCGCCAGAGAGCCGAGATGCTCAAACATTCTCTCCTTGAGGTCGGATTTACGAATCTGCTGTTCATCCATTTCAAGGCTTCCACCACGCGACTGCATCGGGTCACGATAGGTGATCAGTGGTGTGTCCAGAATGAGAAATCCAGGATGCGGTAGATTTCGGGCCTGACAGAAAGTGAGAATCGCTACTTTGAAGGCAGCATGGGTGATGGCCCTCACACCTTTGCCGTTATCCTTGCGCTGCTTCCCGTCGATAATCAGGTCGAATGTTTTTTCAATATCGAAAAAGACTCGCTTCTCGCCCGGGAACCCCCATGCAGTGAGGACTTTACCTACTTCCGCAGCAAATTCCTGTGCCGTGGTGTTGGATAGCCCCTCCTGAAAATTTGTCAGACGCTTGACAGGCTTGTCCTTTTCGACGCGTTGCTTTTGTTTCTCCAGATCGTTGCGGCGAGAAATGAGGGCGATACCGTGCCTGATGCGGTCCCTGATGGGGATGATTTCGGAGAGTTTCCGCTGTTGGGCTTCAGCGGTTGGCAATGCGTCGAGAAGATCGGCTTCCACGCGAGTGAGGGCTTCGCTATTTTCTAAGAGGCGTTTGCCGGTTTTTTCCAATTCCGCGCGTGTATCATTAATCGTTGCAGCAAGATCGGACTTATGAACTTTGATCTTGGCGATTTCGATCTCGGCGGCACTCCGAGCCTTCTCGATTTCAATGACTCCACGCTCGTGAACTTGCGCATCTGGTGGCGCACCACATAGCGGGCATGCTTCATCGACATCCAGGCCAAGGAGAAATCCGGCTTCTTCAATTGCCTCTAGCCTTGCTACATCGCTTTCATAGACCAGCATTAGCTGGTCAAAATTCTCCAACGTAACGAATATATCGTTTACGCGCACTTGATCCGATCCGATGGCAACCGCGAGCCGTTTTTTTTCTTCAAGCTTTGTACGGATAGATGTACGGGCCGCGCCAATCTCCCTCTCAAGCGAGATTAATTCTTCCTGCGTTTTCTCTAACGCATCATCAAGTGTATCTCTGTCAGGAAAGCCTTCAGAAATCTCAGCATCCAGTTCGGCAATCATGCTCTCGAGCATCGTTACCTGAGCGGTGCGACCGATGCGGAAATCTTTCGGCTTGGCATGGGTGATGAGGGCGGCATCATCCTCACCTGTGAGCATGAACTTGAAGATGTTGCGTTCAACGGATGCCAACATATTTTCTCCAGATAGGGCTGGAGAGGTTTCGGATTGAATCGATGTCTCGTCGGTGATGCAGAAGCGAACAATATCGCGGAAACTCAGCGGCTTCTTTGTCCCCGACTTGTCCTGAGCAACTTCCTTGCCCCGGATACCAAGCACGCGGAGCAAACTATTGGACAGATTATCATCGGATTCTTTGTTGTGTCGTGCACCCAGTGTGCGCGTTACTTCACCCTGGTGGTGGACCCGAAAATCACCGCCGACTATACTACGCTCAAGGGTAACCGCGTTTCCAATCGGCATCTGCAAATTGAGGAAAACCCGGTTATAGGGTTCTCGCTCCTTGATCGAGGGAAGTTGTAGGCTTCCGCCCAACATGAAATCCAACGCCTTCACCGCGAACGACTTGCCGGTGTTCGATGCTCCATAAATGAACGAGAATTGGGTGGCGAATTCCAGATCAGTTCGAACTAAGTCGTTTCGACTGAGAAAGGAAAGGCGATCCAGGCGGATGAGGGGTGTTTTCAACGGACAGCCTTACCTTCACTTGGATGAAATTCAATCGTCCAGCGGCCTATTTTGTCGCTAATTATGCTTGCCAGAAAGCTTGTGTCAGCATTCATGACATAATGAATGAGCCATTCGGCCCGCTTCTTCAATTCGCGCCCATAGGGAGAGCGGACCAATTGCACAAGAATGCCAGCTTCGCTTGTGGTGGAATAAACGATGCCTTGATCAGTATATTGGGTCTCGACCATGTGAAGTCGGCGCATGAGGCGCAGGCCCTCTTCGACGACCTGTCGTCTGATCACCAGTTCGCCATCTCGCTGGGGAATGTCCGGATGCAGGCTCGGAGGGCCAGAGATATCAGCCGTATGTACGACAAGATGATCTAGCCATGTGAGGTGTGTCAGATCAAAGGCGCGCGGCTGGGCGGCATTGAGGAGCAACACGCTCCTCATACCAGTCTCTAATGGGCTGTTGAATAGCTGTGGTGAGCTCGATGGACTGCAGCTCATTTCGGCCCCTTCCAAGTGAGGTCTCCGTCATTGACAAGATGATGGCAGATTCCCTGCTTCACTGGCACATAGGCATAGCGCGCCAACGGCCCCGCAGGCGTGACCATACCCGCTTGCGCCATCACTGCTTCCACCCTGGCTAGCTCGTCTGTTACAGGCTTCTTCAAAACGTCGTGGATGCCGAAGCGGATGTCTTTGCGAAACGTCGCAATCACTTCCGGCGAGGTGTTGTCTCGATAGAATTTCTGGAAGCCGTCAGCCTCGAAATATCGCTCGCGATGCATGCGCAGATCCTGCCCATGAACAGCATGTCCCAACACCTCGTCATGACTAACGAATGGTGTTTTCTCTCGATCGCTATAGGCTTCGACGAGCGCGGTTAGATAAGCAAGTTCCTCGGGTTGGACGGCGGTGGGGACAGCGGCCTTTGGATACTCACCAGGATCAGCTCCGTACATTTCAACAAGCAAGGGGACTGCGGCCTTGTCGATAAGCATCTCATCCACATCGATCGTGCAGACCTTCGTGAAATCAAATGAATTAATCGCATCAAGCAAGGGCTGGTCCAGTGCAATATTTTTGTTGTCGATAATCTTCGTTGAACAATATTGATCCCAGTCGGAAATAAGTGCAGCCTTCAATGCGCTTGGTTTATTGATCAGCGTAAGGAGTGTGGCATTAATTCCACGAGGAGCGACAAAATTAAAATACCTTGGGACATTGAACTTATCACGAGATGCCCAATATAGGACCTTGCCGATTGCCAGCAGACCACGCCCTTTATCAATTCGAGCACGATACTGCTTGCATTGGTAATTGTCCCACTTACCCTCATGTCGGCTCGATGTCACGAAGCCGACAACGTCACGACCCAAGTCTCCGGAGCTTCCAAATCTTTTAACCTCGAAGTATCCTGCTTTGCGTTCTACCCAGCGCCGACAGAATTGCTCTAGCTCGTCATCTTTCATTGAGATAATAAGGCGATCAAATCTAACCTTCATGTTTTTATATTGTACGCAAGAGTAATGCGCACATCTCCTCGGAAAGAATGCTAGCAAGGTTTGTGATTGCTTGCAATCAGGAGTCGCATCCTGTTTATCGTCTCAATTTGCTGGCGGCTGGTTGTCCCCCGCGCCATCTTCGCGCATCGCATGAAGGGGTGAGCCAGCCTGTCGCTTTCATGAAAACCGCCATTCCGCAATCGGTTCGAAGCCGACGATAGAGACGCAGATTACCGGGCACGCCCGGTGTCTCGTCAACGTCGGCCTTGGGAAAGCTAGGCGCACTGCCGCCACGTCATCCAACCGAACGAGAGGGCATGATTGGCATAGCCGCGCCTGCCGCGATATGTTGAGATACCTCCTTATTTTGGGGGAAGCCACGATGTCCACAGATCTCGTTGTCGTTGACCCTATGGCTCCAGTCGCTCAGGAGGGCTCGACTATTCGCCCGAATTGAAGCAACGGGTGGAACGGCTGGAAACGCGACGGGCGGAACTGCAATCCCGTATCGCAGATAACCGTTAACCTTCCCAATACGCAATAATACTTTGGATGGCAGAACTATGGCACATTCGCGTTCGCGGCAACGTCAAGCGCTTCTCGAGCAAAGGAGTGCTGAATATATCGCGTCAATGGAACCATCCAGGAATATGGTTGATTATGAGAAGATTGATGCGGATATGTTATTGCTTATTGAAGCGCTCAATGATTGGTCTGGCAGGGATTTATCCCAAGGGCGTGATGTAAAAATTACATTCGGTTGTGACGACCCTTGCTGTGCAACTGCGTTCGAGTTGAATGAACTAATTCACCGGATGCGTAAATCTCCTGCGCTCTTGTACCCAGTGTCGGGATTTAGCCTGTCAGACCAAGATGATCTTCGATTTGACTTTCATGCCTCATCATTCCGGATGACGGCGCATATGAGCGGCTCCCGCGCGGATGGAGTGGCAATTGCCGAAACTAGGCATATTCGCGATGTTGAAGCTGCCATGCAGCTATGGGTTTTCTTTGCTGTCGAAGATTGCATGGCTTATTTGTATGAACAAATGGATACACACAATCTTTTTCTCGAAGAAGAAGAACGTGCTGCCGTCCGCCAGATTATAACTAGCGCTCTTCAGGATCGCTTTTCGATAGGACAAATTTGGAATGCCATGTGGCGGTCAGTGAAGGATGCTGCAGCGCTCAGTACGCGCAAATACTATAACAACACTAAGGCAGCAAAGACAATTCCAAAGAAAATCGACAGGGTACTAACTTGTGCGATTAGCGATCCTGCTTTTGCGCCCTATGACCGCATTACGGCAACACCGCTGGGGGCCGTGCTGACCTTGTTTCGTGAGAAATTTGGTATAGAAGATTCGACCATGGGAGCTCAGGTGCGCACTACGCTTGCGGCCGACGCTGCCCTCGCTCCCCAGTTGGAAAAGAACGAATTCGATAATGGTCGCGGATTAGTCCGTGGAGCATTTTATTTTCTCCGTCAGTTTACCGAATTGGATCGCATAGTTTTATCTTGTTTTGATGGTATAGAGCTTGATGCCCAGGAGCCAGAGTGGGATGAAAACCATATGCTTGGCAAAATTCTCTATTCACTTAATGAGTTTTATGCATTCGATGGCGGAGCTTTCGGTAATAAATTGCTTGCACTGCTGGATGTCACCACTCCCTCAGACCAAGACGTAGCCCGTCACGCCGCACTCGCCAGAAAGAAAAGGGCGGAGAGTGGAGCGTGGGCCGACGAGTCCGGTTGGATGGGAGCGTTATCGGAGGTTCTTGTAGAAGGTGGTGTTGCCCTGGATGATGCTAGGAAGATTTCAGGAGCCATTCTTTGCCCTTCCGACCCAGAGGATGTTTGCCGGATCGTCCGCTGTGTTCCTTTGCCGGTTGGGCTATGTGCGGTTCGGATGGATTACGCTCACGTTTATCCAGATTACATCGAAAAATCCGATAAACTGTGTGTTGGAGAATTTGCATTCTCGTTTCCGGAAGAGCAACTTGGCTCCGATGGCTGTGATAGAGATGTCGTTATAAGTGTCACAACAGAAAATTTTGATCGTCTGGCGACGCTCATCAGCTCATCGATATTGAGCGCTATTTCATCCAAGAACTACGAAAAGAAGTCTAAACTTATGGCGCTGGTCGCTGGCAAATTGCTGGAAGAGGCTAGCCTATCCAGTGACAATTCAGAGGTGGCCCCAGAAATTCAGGCCGGATGTTAAACTATTCCCCAGCCTGAGAAGTGGGTAAAGTGACGAGGAAGCGCTATAGCGCGGATTTCAAGGCGAAGGTGGCATTGGAGGCAATCAAGGGGGAATTGCCGCTTACAGAACTGGCTGCCAAACACGGCGTCCACCAGACGATGATCGCGACGTGGAAACCTCAGGCTATCGAGGTGATGTCGGCGACGTTCTCGGGTAAGTCCGAGGTGGCCAAGGCGGCCAGCGAGGCCGAGTTCAAGCCAGTGCGCCTTGGTGTCCATCAGCGAGTCGGTGTTCTATTACAGCCCGACCGGCAAGAGCCCGCTCAATCTGGCGCTGATGCGGCTGATCCTTCTTACGGCGCCCGGCAGATGGCCAGCTATGAATGGCTCTCTAGCGCCCCGAAGAGGGAATGTGAAGCAGCGGCTTTTGGTTGGCTTTTTCGCAGTGCTAAAAAAATCCCTGATCTTCACCGCAGCACATTATTTTGTTGCACCTCAGACCTGTTTTAAAACGCAACAATGTGCTTGTGAACCTTAAGCAACAAGATTTCAAAGAATGGTTGCGCCCGATTCACTGCGAAGTGAGCCTCCGGCTTACACTTCGCAGCGTCTCGGTCGCCTGAAATTATGCAACGCTTAGCGGAACCGGACTCTTTGACAATCAGATCCGGTTCTGTAAGTGTTGCGTTTTAAGGGGTTACGAGCCGATCTGTTGGTGCAACATCCTCGGTCATTCTATCCGGTTTGGATTGTTGCCGCATCGGGCTGCTCCGTTCGATAGTTATTGGATGCCGCGCATACGTCTACGCCACACAGCTTTGCCAAAACCACTGACCGGTTGGTTAGCCATCAATGACCTCGGCTTACCGAGATTTTGGGCAACCGTTTGGGCTGACATTCTTCTGTGTGGCGTTGCTGAGACGACGCGCGGCGGCCATCTGGCGGCTGTCGAAAAGCTCTACAGGTCAGCTGCCGACCAAACCAATGGTGATCGTCTCGATGCCATCATTGCGGCGCTCGACTTCGATGAACTGGAAGCGATCTTGGGCGGCTTCCTTTCCACGCTACGGAATGAAAGCGCCATTGAAGGGATCGACCGCGAACAAACCTGGCAAACGGCACTCAGATTCGTCAGTGACGTCGTCAATCACATTGGTCGTTCCGACGGTTCCGCTTTTGCCACTGTCCAAGCCCGGCTCATGCGGCTCAATGTTCTGTATGGCCAGGTCATCCGGTTTCAAAAGCGTTGCGTTTTAAGAGGTTACAAGCCGATCTACTTTATCCGCTTTGGATTGTTTTGCCGTATCGGGTTGCTCTCATCCGCGCTCTGCCGGCGGTGGCTGTTAGGAGCTTTATGCAATTCCGGACTGATTTCGTGCGCAATCCTTTCCGTACAACATCAGAACGATGGTGTAATCATCTGATATTCCTGTTGATATCACATATTAGATTGCGCCGATTGCCTCTTTCTCACCAACCTCTACATCTAGAATTACCGTGGAAAGCAGGCTCCACTGGCGGCCCAATCTCTGCCCGATGTTTTTGTTTCCGCAACCGCCTGTCTTTCAGATCATGTCCGCAAGGCATTGTCAAATCAGGGAAAAGACGGCGTGGAAGGCCACGATCTTCGCCACATTGCCGCCATTGTCCGTCTGACACGCGCTATAGAGACTATGGAAACGATCGGGAAATTGCGCCGCTTTTCGGCTGGTCGATGATTTCGAAAACGCTGCTTTTTGTGCCGCAGCCTATTTCGAGACGCGATTAGCCGAGGTTTGGAACGAATCTTTCGGCAGATACCCCTGCGCAATCTGAGGGTGAGGCCCGCCCATCATCCGCAGATATCCGTCGTCATGGCTAATCCCCCCCCCCTTCCCTCATCCATACGCTATTACGACGACGTCTTTACACCTACGGGTTGATCCGCCATCCAGAATAGCCTTAGGCCGGCTAACGTCCGCCGAGTCGGACGATTTCATGTGCCATAGAGTTCAGTCCAATTACTTTTTCCACAGCTCCGCGTTGGATGGCTTCTTTGGGCATGCCGAAAACAACGCAGCTCTTTTCATCCTGAGCGATGGTGAAGGCGCCGGAACGGCGCATCTCCAATAAACCGTTGGCGCCATCGTCCCCCATGCCGGTCATCAGAATGCCGACTGCGTTCGCTCCGGCGCAATGGGCCGCCGAGCGGAACAGGACATCCACCGATGGGCGGTGGCGAGAGACGAGAGGACCGTCCTTGATGGCCACAAAATAACGGGCGCCACTGCGCTGCAACAGCATGTGCCGATTACCGGGGGCAATGAGAACATGCCCGCGCAGAACGGTATCGCCATCCTTGGCTTCGCGGACGGAAACCTCGCACAAGCCGTCGAGACGACGGGCGAAGGCGGCGGTAAAGGTTTCCGGCATATGTTGGACGACGACAATGCCGGGACTGTCGGCAGGCAGAGCTTCCAGTACTTCACGCAGAGCTTCGGTGCCGCCGGTGGACGCGCCGATGCAGATCACCCGTTCTGTTGTCTTGGCCATGGCGTTTCCCTTTGGAGCGGGCATCATGACGTCGGCGGACAGTTTGGGCTCTGGCGCGTGGACATGGCTTCGTACCGTCGGCGTCGGGCGCCTGGCCGATCGAGCGGCGGCCTTGACGGCGTCGCAAATCTGCACCTGGGCCTCGAGAAGCGCCTGACGCGTGTCCATCCGCGGTTTCAAGATGATTTCAACGGCCCCGGCGTCAAGGGCCTGCATCAGGGTTTCGGATCCGTCCTCGACCAATGAGGAACACATCACGACCGGGATGGGGTGCTGGCTCATCAGTTTACGCAGAAAGGTGATGCCGTCCATGCGCGGCATTTCGACATCCAAGGTGATGACGTCGGGTGCTTCCTGGGCGATGCGCCGAGCCGCGGAAAAAGGATCGGCAGCAGTTCCCAGGACCTCGATGGAGGGATCGCTTTGCAGAATAGCGGTGAGGGTTTGGCGAACCGTGGCGGAGTCGTCGACGATGAGAACGCGTATTTTTCCAACCATTATGGTTTTCGCATAAAAATAGCGGTGGTTACTTGATCAAGAGGAAGGTCCATGCAGGTGATGGTTTCACTGTGTCCAACGAATAGATAGCCCCTTGGCCGCAGATGATGGCAAAGCTTTTGTAATACACCCTTCTGGGTTTCTTTTTTGAAATAGATCAGTATGTTACGGCAGAAAATAACATCCATGTCAGTCGGCAGCGGATAACTTTCATCCATCAAATTCAAGTGCCCGAAGGAAACGCTTTGGCGAATCTCCGGAATGAGGCGAACCGTTGGGGTATTGCGCTGCCGGGAATAGCGCAAATAGCGTTGTGCCAGAGCTTGGGGAATCACGGCCGCCATTTCTTCTGGATAAACCGCGTTTTTGGCTTTTTCCAAAGCTTGGGTACAAATGTCGGTGGCAAAAATTTCGAAGTCGAAACCCCGATGGGTACGGGAAAAATCCTGAAGAAGCATCGCCAGCGTATACGGCTCGGCTCCGGTGGCGCAGGCTGCGCTCCACAATTTCATGGGGCGTGCTTGACCGGGGGCGTGCGGCAGCGCCATCAAGCCATCGAGACCGTGTTCGACCAGAAAGCGGAAATGCTCGATCTCGCGGAAAAAGTCGGTTTTGTTGGTGGTAATCGCGTCGATGAGGTCGGGCAGTTCACTCTCAAGCGCCCCCCCGTCGAGAACATGTTGGCAATAAGCGTGAAGGGTCGGCAGGTTGAGCGCCCGCACCCTGTGCCGAAGCCGTCCTTCGACCATGACGCGTTTGTTTGGCGGCATGCGGATGCCGCTATATTGTTCGATCAGAGTCCCCAGTCGGGCAAAATCATGAGAACTGAGGCTGTCCTGGTTGTCATCAAAGGTCATCCGGCCTCTTCTGGGTGTTCGAGTAATGCCGTTTCTTCGTTCAAGAACAGTTGGTTAAGATCGAAAATAATGACGAACAGTCCTTTGGACCGGCCAATCGCCCGGATATAGCTGGATCGCCAGCGTCCCCCTATCTGCGGAGGAGCCTCAAGAGCGTGCTCGTCAAGGGACGTTACCTCGATCACCCTATCGGCGATGATTCCCAGGGTTAAGGGCCTGCCTTCGATTTCAATATCCAGCACCAGAATCCGGGTATCCTGGGTGATGGGGACGGTTGGCAGGCCCAGTTTGACGCGAAGATCCACCGTCGGCACGCCTTGTCCCCGGACATCGGTCATGCCGACCAGGAAAAGTGGGGCATTGGGCAATCGTGCGATGGGCTGCATGTCCAGAATTTCCCGCACGGACGTCACGTCTATCGCAAAAATTTCGTGGCCAATACCGATGGTCACATATTGCGTAAGATCGCGAGATACAGCTGCTAGAGTCATGGGCGGTCACCGGAATCCAAAATGCTAATGTGCCTAGCGCTTCATGCCACCGTCAGTACGCGGAATATTCCGCATCGAGTGCATCCGCGGTTCTGCCCCGTTCCATGTCGATCTTCACGCCGCGGGCTGTGCCATTGAGCTTTTTGCCCTTGGATTGCTTTTGTTTCGGCGGCGGCATATGAGCGATGGCTGGCGCCCGATGGACGGAAGAAGGGACCGGCTTGGAAACGGGAGCATTGCTGTTCTGACCTTCCGTCCGCTCCGAAAGCTGGAAATAAGAGATGGTGCTTTGCAACTGTTCCGCCATGGAGGCCAATTCCTCGGATGTTGAGGCCATTTCCTCGGATGCGCTTGAATTCTGCTGTGTCACCTTGTCCAATTGCTGGATCGCCTGATTGATCTGTTCCGCGCCGATATCCTGCTCACGGCAGGCTGCGCTGATTTCCTCGACCAATTCCGATGTTTTCTTGATATCGGGTACCAGTTTGCCCAGCATCACCCCGGCTTCCTGGGCGATTCGGGTCGTATCGGACGACAGGGTGCTGATCTCCGCCGCCGCGCCCTGGCTGCGCTCGGCCAATTTGCGGACTTCGGACGCGACCACGGCAAAGCCTTTTCCATGCTCGCCGGCGCGGGCGGCTTCGACTGCCGCATTCAGGGCCAGCAGGTCGGTCTGACGGGCAATCTCTTGGACGATGCCGATTTTCTCGGCGATGGTTTGCATCGCCTGCACAGCCCGGTTGACTGCTTCCCCCGAGGCTTGGGCGTCTTTGGCGGACTGACGGGCTATTTTTTCAGTTTGGCTGGCATTTTCGGCGTTTTGCTTGATGTTGGCGGCCATTTCCTCCATCGAAGCCGAGGCTTCTTCGGCCGCCGCCGCCTGTTCGGTTGCGCCCTGGGACAGCTCTTCGGCGCCTGCCGACATTTCCTGGCTACCTGCGGATACGTTGTCGGCGGCCGAAGCGGCATTGGCAATCACCACGCGCAAGTTCGCCGACATGTCATTAAGAGCGACGACCAGATCCTTGACCTCGTCGTTGGTCTTGATTTCGACCGACCGGTTCAGGTCGCCAAGAGCCACGGCCTTGGCTAAATCCACAGCCTTGCCAAGGCCTCGCGCCACCGAGATAGAGATATAAGTGGCGGAGCTGATGGCGATCGCCATGGAAAGCAAGATGGCTGAAATCAGCATCGTTCTAAGCGTTTCATAGCTTGATCCGGCACTTGCCTTGTCGGCTTCCATGCCTTTCTCGGCCATGGTGACCATATCCGAGGCGGCTTGCGCAAGTTTGCCCCCGATTTCCCGCACTTCGCCGATAGACAAGAGCAAAGCCTTGAGTTCCGTGTTCTTACGGGACCAGGCGACGGCCTCGTCGAACAATTTTTCATAAGCGGTATATTTGCTCATGAAACTGTTGTAGGTGCGGATGTCGTCGTCGCCGCTCAAAAGACCGCGCAGAGCGACCTGTTCGCGGTGAAGTTCATCAACAAGGTTCGGCAACGGCTTTAACGCGGCCTCTGTCGAATTTTCGTCCTGGGCAAGGGTCGCATCGCGCAGAGCCACCCGCATCTCGTTCCAATTGCTGATCATCTGACGGATCAGCAAAGCCGTACGCGCTTGTACGGGCGTTGGGTTGGCCAATGCCTCCGTCTTGTCGAGCATGGGTTTCAGGGCATCCAGCGCGGCAATACGGGCGTCGTGCATGGGGCCGTTCATAAGATCGACAGCTTTGGCCGAGGAATGAATGCGGCCAATGGTCCGCACCTTGTCCTGAGAAGCGGTAAAATCGTTATACAGGGCGGTTATTTGCGAAAGTTGCCTTAGGCCTTCCTGATCGGCAACCTTGCCATACGCTTCCAGGATTTTTTTGAAGTCGTCGCGATAGGTCAAAATGTTTTTGTCGAAACGCTCGATATCGGCGTTATCGGTCGAAAGGAGGAAGTTTTTTTCCTCCCGCTGGAGGCGGTATACGGTCATAGGGATCTGTTCGGCGATTTTCACCCTTTGAGCAGACTTGTTGACCAGTGTGTCAATCCGGTCGTTCAGTTGGCTCAGACCATCAATGGCGATGAGAGCGGTCGCTATCGACAGCAGAATCACGATGCCGAAGGCCATGACCATTTTAAGTTTGATGGTGAGGCGCATGATCTAGTCTCCCTGGCCGAATGAGGCCTCCAAACGATTGGCCGGATACGGCCTATTCAGCAGAAAAAATACGGACGATATCTGGTATGATGATGAATTCGCTGCCGCTTTTCCCAATTCCCTTGATGAAATCCGGGCGCCAACGCATACCGATATCGGGGGTCTCTTCGATAGAGGCTTCGCTGATATTCTTAACCTCATAGACCTTGTCAGCTAAAAGACCCACGATTACAGGCTCTTCCGCCAGATCTATTTCGATTACGACGATGCGGCTGTCTATGGTCGGCGGGGTCTGCTCCATGCTGAATTTGAGACGGAGATCGGCCAGCGGCACCACCTTGCCCCGCACGTTGATCAAGCTGCCGACAAAGGAACGGGCGCCGGGTACTTCCGTAATGGGAGTCAGATCAAGGATTTCGTGGACGCAATTGGCATCGATGGCGAACACTTCACCTCCAAATCCCAGCGTCAGCGCCTCGAAGGACCGATCATCGTTGGCAGCCATGGCTTTTTCCTCTTGCCGCGTTCATGACGCGTCGCGTTGCGATTCCATCGTCTGTCCATAGAGAACCAGACGGCCGACATCGAGAATGAGAGCCACCGAGCCATCCCCCAGGATGGTCGCGCCCGAGAAATGTTCGACATCGGCATGCAGCCGAGACAGTGATTTGATGACGGTCTGGTGATCGCCCAGCACCTGGTCCACCACCAATCCGATGCGGGATTCGCCGGTGGCAATGATTACGACCTTTTGATAAAGGTCGGGCGGCTGGGGAGATGCGAAAACGTCGCGCAGGCGGATGAAGGGGATCAGGGTGCCGCGGATGTTGAGAAAATTGCGTCCACGGTGGCGCTTGTCCTCTTCGGCGCTCAGTTCAACACACTCTTCGACGGCAGAGAGCGGGATGACATAGCGGCCATTGCCAACCCTGACCAACAACCCGTCGATAATGGCCAGTGTCAGCGGTAATCCCAGGGCGATTTCCGTACCGATACCGGGTTGGCTGAACACGTCGATATCGCCCCGCAGGGCGTCAATGGCGCGCTTGACCACATCCATGCCGACCCCTCGGCCGGAAACGTTGGTCACAGTCTTAGCGGTGGAAAAACCGGGGTGAAAGATCAGTTGAAACAGTTCGGCGTCGTTGAGTTTGACGCCGGGCGGGATCAGTTCCTGCTCTTCTGCCTTGGCGCGAATCCGTTCGCGGTCCAGGCCCCGGCCGTCATCGCGGACGGTGATCACAACTTTGGTGCCGTCGTGACGGGCGGAAAGGTGGATCTGCCCCTGATCAGGCTTGCCTGCGGTTTGGCGGTCGCCGCGTCGCTCAAGACCATGATCAAGGCTATTGCGGATGATGTGGATAAGAGGATCGTTGAGCCGTTCGATCATGGTTTTATCCAGCTCGGTATCCTCGCCAGCCATTGTCAGGGCGACGTCCTTATCCAATTCCCGGGATAAGTCGCGGATCAGTCGGCGGAACCGGCTGAACAGCGTCCCGATGGGCACCATGCGAATGCCCATGGTGGTTTCCCGCAAGCCGTTGGACAGACGCTCTATTTCTTCTGCCACGGATTTGATCGACAGGTCTGTGCTGCTGGCGATCAATTGCTTCAGGCGCGCCTGAGCGATCACCAATTCGCCGACCTGATCCATCAGATCATCGAGCCGTTCAGCAGGGACGCGGACGGATCCGTTGGCTTGAGCGGAATTCCGGGCGGCTTCGGTTTCGCTGCGGACATGTTTCTGCTCAGCCAGGGCCGACTGCAGCCGCTCTTCCGAAATAGCGCCGTCTTTTACCAGCACCTGCCCCAGCTTCTCCTGGGTCGCCGCTGCCTCCTGGATCTGATCGGCTGCAAGCTCGCCGCGGGCCACCAGGATTTCTCCGATACGTTCGGGTGCAGAGTGAACCTGGACAATGCTGAGATCGGTGTCATCCATGACGAAGATGAACACCTCTTCGATGACCGAAGAGGGCTGCGCAGTGGTCAGAACCACATCCCAACTGACGTAGCAACGGTTATGGTCCATCTCTTCGAGAGGAGGAACGTCCTCGGTCAAGGCGACTACGGTCGCCTTGCCCAGGCTGCAAAGTTCATCAAGAAGCAGGAACGGATTGGTTCCCCGTTCAAGGGCGTCAGGCGCCAGACGGAAGCGGATGCGCCATGTGACGAGATTTTTCGCCTGATCGTGATCCTGTGCCCCTGCCCTGGACTGTTCCACGGGATGAAGTTGAGACGAGGCGGCGAGGCCCGTCTGTTCTTCCAGCATGGACAACAGCCGCAATCCTTCCTTTGGATCGGCTTGGCTAGGCGTTTCGATCAGTGTGCGAATGTGATCCCTGGCCGTCAGGGCAATGCCGATCAACTGCGAATTGAGCTGAATCTTGCCCTTGCGAACCAGATCGAAGGCGTTTTCAAGGTGATGGGTGAAGTTGGCGACGGCATCAAATCCGAACATCGCTCCCGATCCCTTGATCGTGTGCAGCGCGCGGAAGGTTGTATCCAGCAATTCACGATCATCTGGATTCGCCTCAAGGCTGAGGAGAATGGTTTCCAGTTCCGTCAGCAGTTCAGCCGCTTCCTCTCGGAAGGTTTGGGCTGGGTCCGAACCGGTCATGGCCCAAGCACCTTTTTAACCACGCTCAACAGCTGGTCTTGTTGGAAGGGCTTGACGATCCAGGCGGTCGCGCCGGCAGTTTTGGCCTCATTCTTTTTGGCCGCGTCTGATTCCGTGGTCAGAAAGATGATCGGTATTCCCTTGAATGAGGGAAGAGTGCGTAATTCCCGGATCAGCGACAGGCCGTCCATATTGGGCATGTTAAGGTCCGTCAGCACCATGTTGATGCCGCCGGCCTTCGCCTTGCTCAAAGCATCTTGTCCATCGACCGCTTCAAGCACCTGATACCCGGCAGAGGTAAGGGTCAGTTTGACCATTTGGCGCATGCTGGCGGAATCGTCGACGCTAAGAATGGTCTTGCTCATGATACGGTCTCGCCCAGCCAGAAACTGTTGGTGGAAGATGGCTCCGCCGCCAGAAAGCCGCCTCGTCTCAACGCGGCCAGCATCGGTTCGCCGATTGGCTGTTTCATGCTGAAAGGCACCCCGCGACGGGATGCGCTGGAGCGGGTTGCGATCAACAGCTGAATCAAGCCGAAAGCCACCTCTCCGATCGACACGCTATCAATCTCGACAGAGAGACCGTTGTCCAAAGCCTGTTGTAATTTCTCGCGAAACTCATCCATTCGCGCAAAGGTTATATCGCCGTCGCATTTAATCTGAATCTGGGCATCTGTCATTGGGGTATTCCCTCAGTTCGCGTGCCGTGGCGTATGCCTTGTTTCCAATCTCTCCGGATCAGCCTTTGTTCGTAATGGAGAATGTTTCGAAACTCGAATGAGATTGCGGTGGCAATGGAAAGGCTTTGGTGTGACGCATCCCGATAAAAAATCCCATGAAGGCGACGTGGTCGAGCGTCGGTATCTGGTCGTCGGCAATGATGACGCCGTTCGGTGTCAGCTTTGACAATCGTCAGAGATCGGCCATGGCAGCAACCAACATCAGAATCCTCATTTAAGAGATTCCTATTTTAAATTAAGCATACATTTTGGGGCGTCTTAAAAGGAGTCCTTAGTTTGGGTAAAAGTAACTAATACTAGAGTTTAGCGGTGATGTGGGGGCTATGATGAATGTTATGTGTCTCAATATATGGGTGATATATTTGTTAGGTTGTATGGCATGGGTTGCTCTGGCTGACTATGCCCATCCGTTTCGCTCCGACATGGTTGGTCTCGGCGGTACAACAGTCCAAACCGTCGGAGCCGTCCGGTAAATTCGGAGCGGTCTCTGCCAGATACGGCGAAGGCGGAACGACATCAGCGGACATCTATCTGTCGGGCCGAACGGCCATTTCCTAAACCGGACTCTTCGGGGAATTAAGTGGTGCGGAATTAGATTGCCGCTTCAAGGGGTTGCCTATCCACCGCCAATATGGTCCCGTCGTTCCATGGGCATTGATGAAGGATGGAAAATGGCGGATTTCACTCTTGCGGTCGGAGCCGACGCGGATGCCCACAAGATCGTCGAACAAGGCTTGAAAGCCTATAACGTCGATGTCGTTGGGCCATATCAATATCGGAATTTCGAGCTTTACGCCCGCCGCAGCCAAGACGGCGCCGTCATCGGCGGCATGTTCGGTCAGTCGGGCATGGATTGGCTCTATGTGGACTTCTTTTGGCTCGATCCTTCCATGCGCGGGTCCGGCCTGGGATCAAGCCTGTTGGCCGAAGCCGAGGCCGAGGCCAAACGCCGCGATTGCGTCGGCCTCTACCTCTACACCTATTCGTTCCAGGCGCCGGAGTTCTATCGGAAATGCGGCTACGAAATCGTCGGCGTGCTCGACGATTGTCCGGTTGGGCACCAGAAAATCTATCTTTGCAAGCGCTTGCGGCCAAAGGCCTAACCGCTTCAGAGGTCGATCACCATGCCGTCGAAGGCTGGTTCCAGACCAGCCGGCAGCCGCGCCTTCAACGCCTTGTAGTCCAGCCGCGGTGACATGTGGGTCAGAACGGTTCGTTTCGGCTTCAGCTTTTCGGCCCAGGCCACCACCTTGTCCACATGGGCGTGGGTCGGATGCGGCTGATCGACCAGACAGCCGATGATCCATACGTCGAGATTTTCCAGCATCGCCAACGAGCTGTCGGGAAATTCGCAGACGTCGGTGCAATAGGCCATGCCGCCGATCCTGAAGCCCAGCGTCCGGCTGTATCCGTGATCCTGATCGATGGGCAGCACCTGCCACGGCCCCAACTGGAACGGCCCATCCACCGGGTTGGGCACCAGCCAGGGCTTGTAGACCGGCACGGTTTCCAGGTCCAAGGGTTCGAAGACATAGGCGAAACGTTCGGCGATATCCGCCAGACAATCGGCGCTGCCATAGGCGGGAATCGGTGCCCGCATGACGCGGTTGACTTCGCGCAGATCGTCGATGCCGTGAGTATGGTCGGCATGGCCATGTGTATAAAGAACAGCGTCCAGCCTATTGACGTTGGCCGATAAAAGCTGCTGGCGCAGATCCGGCCCGGTATCGACCAGAACCGAAATGTCGCCTTCCTGCAAAAGGATCGAAGGCCGCAGGCGGCGGTTCTTCGCTTCCAGGGGATCGCACTGTCCCCAGCCGACGCTGACCATGGGCACGCCGCCCGCAGCGCCGCAGCCGAGGATGGTCGCTCTCACGGCGACACCTTGCCGTGAGGAACTTTGGCGAACAGCCGGTGGAAGTTTTCGTTGGTGGCCTCCGCCAGAGCTTCGGGCGTCACTTTCAGCACCTCGGCCAGTTTGCCGGCGGTGTGGGTGACGAAGCTGGGCTCGTTGCGTTTGCCGCGATGGGGAATCGGCGCCAGATACGGCGCGTCGGTTTCCACCAGCACCCGGTCCAGCGGCAGATCGGCGACGATGGCCCGCAGTTCGTCGGATTTGTTAAAGGTGATGATGCCCGACAAGGAAATATAGAAGCCGTTTTTCAGAGCCCGTTCAGCCAGTTGGCGGCCCGAGCTGAAACAGTGCAGCAGCCCGGTGAAGCCCCCCATGGACATCTCGGCCGCCAGCACGATGGCGGTGTCGGAATCGGCGTCGCGGGTATGCACGATCACCGGCAGGCCGGTTTCCCGCGCCGCCGCGATGTGGGTGCGGAAATTGGCCCGCTGCGCCCGGCGCGGGCTTTTGTCATAGAAATAATCCAGGCCGGTTTCGCCGATGCCGACCACCTTGGGATGCTTGGTCCGTTCCACCAGATTGGCGACGTCGGTGCTTTCCGATTCGGCTTCGTGGGGATGGATGCCGACCGTGCAATAGACGTTGTCGTAACGTTCGGCCACGGCCAGAACACGGTCGAAGGTCGACAGCCGGGTGCTGATGGTCAGCATCTTCGCCACACCGGCATCGCGGGCGCGGGCCAGAATGTCGTCCAGATCAGGCTGGAAATCGGGAAAATCCAGATGGCAGTGGCTGTCGATCAGCATTCAGGCCCCCTCTTCTTCCGGCTCGACGAAGCGCGGGAAGACGCCTTCCGGCTTGGGCAGCGCCGTGCCCGGCACCAGACGGCACGGCAGGTCGTCGAAGCCGCGGGCGTCGGCGGCGACCGCCAACTGGTCCAACAGCCGGTTGGACGAAGCCGGCATCACCGGTTGCAGCAGGATTCCCACCTGACGCACCACGTCGGCCAGCACGTACAGCACGGTGGCCATGCGGGCGGGGTCGGTCTTCTTCAGCCCCCAGGGCGCCTGGCGGTCGATGTAGATGTTGCCGGCACGCACCACGTTGAACACGGCTTCCAGACCTTCATGGAACAGTTGCTGATCGAAGGCCGAGCGCACACGCTCCAGCAAAGCGGCGGCCTGGGACAGCAGTTCGTTGTCTTCGTCGTTGAAATCACCATGCTCCGGCACCACGCCGTCCAGGTTCTTGGCGATCATCGAAAGCGAACGCTGGGCCAGATTGCCCAGTCCGCCCGCCAGTTCGCTGTTCATGCGGCCGACCATGGCGCGGTGCGAGAAATCGCCGTCGTTGCCGAACGGCACTTCGCGCAGCAGGAAATAGCGCACCGGGTCCAGGCCGTAGCGCTCCACCAATCCCACCGGGTCGATGACGTTGCCGAGGGACTTGGAAATCTTCTGGCCTTCGTTGGTCCACCAGCCATGGGCGAAGACGCGCTTGGGCGGGGCGATGTCGGCGGCCATCAGGAAGGCCGGCCAGTAAACGGCGTGGAAACGCACGATGTCCTTGCCCACCATGTGCAGGTCGGCGGGCCAGAACTTGGTGAATTCGCCGGACTCCGTGTCGGGATAGCCGACGGCGGTGATGTAGTTGGCCAGGGCGTCCAGCCACACATACATGATGTGGGCCTCGTCGCCCGGCACCGGCACGCCCCATTTGAAGCTGGTGCGCGATACCGACAGATCCTGCAGTCCGCCCTTGACGAAGCTGATGACCTCGTTGCGGCGGCTGTTGGGGGCGATGAAGTCGGGATGTTCGTCGTAGAACTTCAGCAGGCGGTCCTGCCAAGCCGACAGGCGGAAGAAATAGCTGGGCTCCTCGACCCACTCGACCGGCGCGCCGGTGGGGGCGGTCTTGGTGCCGTTCGGGCCGGCGGTCAGTTCGTCGGCACCCCAGAAGGCTTCGTCGCGGACGGAATACCAGCCGGCATATTTGCCCAGATAGATCTCGCCCTTCTCGATCAGCTTGGTCCACAAAGCCTGCACCGACCTGATGTGTCGGGCTTGCGTGGTGCGGATGAAATCGTCGTTGGAATAGCCCATCAGGGCGGCCAGATCGCGGAACCGCTGCGACACCTCGTCGGTAAAGGCCTGGGGATGCACGCCGGCCTTTTCCGCCGACTTCTCGACCTTTTGGCCGTGCTCGTCGGTGCCGGTCAGGAACTTGACGTCGAAGCCGTCCTGGCGCTTGAAGCGGGCCAGGACGTCGCAGGCCAGCGAGGTGTAGGCGTGGCCGATATGCGGGCTGTCGTTGACGTAATAGATGGGCGTGGTGATGTAATAGCGACGGGGCCCCGTCATCGACATTCTCCGAACTGACTGTGTCTACGGACTATGGTTGGGAGTTTCTTCGGCCGGCGCCCCGCGGTCAAGCGCGGCAAAGCCGTTCCAACCCAGAAAAAGCATTCAGCAACACCTGCTTACGGTCCAGATTGACCGCATCGGCGCGACTGAACAGGGTCTGAGTCTTTTCCCACAGCTGGACCCAGGGTTCAAGGCCGGCGGCGGCCACCAGGCGGCATTGCAGGGCTGCTTCGCCGGGAACCGCTTCCCCGCCCCCCTGCCCGGCGCTGCGCGTGGTCGCCTGAACGATCCACCACAGCAACAGGTCGGTGACCGTGCGGAAGGCGTCGTCGCCCTTGGCCACCTTGTCGGCGAAACCGTGCACGGCGGGAATATCCAGGCGCGGCAGGCCGCCCAGCAAACCGACCATTTCGCGGTAAAGCTCCAGCCCGCCCTCGGCGGCCAGGGCCTGAGCCTTGCCGATGGAGCCGTCGGCAAGGCGGGCCAGGGCCTGGGCGTCGGCTTCCGGCAGATCGGGGTTGGAGCGGCGCAGCAGCAGCGTCACCTGATCGTCGGCCAAGGGCCGCAGCACTAGGCGCCGGCAGCGCGAGCGGATGGTCGGCAAAAGCCGTCCGGGGCTGTGGGACAGCAGCAGCATCAAGGCGTTGCGCGGCGGTTCCTCAAGCACCTTGAGAATGGCGTTGGCCGAAGAGCGGTTCATTTCGTCGGCGGCGTCGACGATCACCACGCGCCAGCCGCCTTCTCCCGGGGTCAGCGACATGAAGCCGCCGACCCCGCGCACGTCATCGACCGGGATTTCGCTTTTCAGCTTGGTTTTCTTGTCGTCGGTCCAACCGCGCTCCAGCACCTTCAGATCGGCATGCCCGCCCGAGGCGATGCGGCGCACCACCGGATGATTGGGGCCGATCTCCAGGCTGGCGGGTTTTTCCGGTTCGCCGAACAGATTGACGCCGTCCCCTGCTCCGCCGCCCGACAGCACGAAACGGGCGATACGATAAGCCAGGGTCGCCTTGCCGATGCCGCGCGGGCCGCAGATCAGCCAGGCATGGGCCAGCCGCCCGGAATTCCAGGCGTCGAGAAAGGCATGCTCGGCGGCATCGTGGCCGATCAGGTCGGTGGCGGTGCGGGGGCCGGTTTCTTCGGCGTCGAGGGAGATGGGGCTCATGGCCGGGAGTTTAGGGCCAGGGCCGCGTTAAGGCAAATTACCAAATGCCCTGGAAATTGGCCTGACGCATCTTCAGGTCGACCTTGATGATGTGATCGACCAGCCAGCTGTTGAGGAATTTCGACAGTTCCTGGGCCGTCAGCGGCTTTTCCGCGGCTTCGCCGGCGCTGAAGCGCTCGATCATGCCCTGCAGGGATTTGCTCAGGGCCAGATGGTGCTGGCGGTTTTCCTTCAGGCCTTCGTATCCCGCCAATGCCTGAATGCGCTCCTCGCGCTGAAAATGCTCCTGAGTATAGCTCTGAAGTCGCCCGAGAATGGAGCGGATAACGCTTTCATGCTTGCCGTTCAAGGTCGGCGAGGCGCTGGTGGCTTCAGCGAACTGGTTGATCAGCGAAATCAGTTGCTGGTGATCGTCGTCGATCGCCTTGATGCCAACACTCATCTGATCACGCCAAACAATCGTCATGCCCCCAGCCCCCGAAAAACGTCAGCATTTCGTGTTGACGTCATCATAAGACGGCATGGACATGACGTCACTTTATACAAAGGCTGAATGATTTGTGCCGTTGTTTACGCAAAAAATAAAAATATTTGCAAGGATAGCGTTTCAGGAGAAAAGCCTGCCTTCGATTACGCTCCAAATGCGAGCCTGGACGTCTTTGACCGTCCCTTCGGCCGATACCACCACGCAGCGGTCGGGGTGCGATTTGGCGATGTTCAGGAAGCCCTGGCGCAGGCGGCGGTGAAAATCCAGTCCCATGCGCTCGTAGCGGTCTTCCGCCCCTCCCCGCCCTGCGGCGCGGCGCAGCCCCTCTTCCACCGGCTGATCGAGAATCAGGGTCAGGTCGGGACGGAACGCCCCCACCGTCAGGCCGTAGATCTGTTCGATGGCATGGGCCGGCAGGCCGTGGCCCGAGCCCTGATAAGCCGTGGTCGAATCGGAAAAGCGGTCGGACAGCACCCAGCGGCCGTCGGACAAGGCCGGCCAAACGGTGCGGACCAGATGGTCGCGCCGGGCGGCGAAATGCAAAAGCGTCTCGGTGATGGCGTCCCAGCGGCCCGGCTCGCCTTCGACCAGCAGACGGCGGATGTCCTCGGCTCCGGGCGAACCTCCGGGCTCGCGGGTCTGGACGATCTCCAGACCCTTGGTCTTCAGGGTTTCTGCCAACAGCTTGAGCTGGGTCGACTTGCCGGCACCTTCGCCGCCCTCGAAGGTGATGAAGCGGCCGCCCACCGGATCAGCCCTTGCTGCCGAACAGCAAGGTGTGGATGGCGGCTCCGATGCGGCCGAAGAAGCCCAGCTTTTCAACGTCGGCACCGGCCAGCAGCGGCAATTGCTGGTCGGGTACGCCCGGCGCGGTAATGGTCACCACGCCCACCTTGGCGCCCTTCTTGATGGGGGCGGCGATGGGGCCGTTGTAGCTGGCCACCACCTTCATGTCGTGGCGGACGGTGCGCGGCATGGTTACCTGCAGGTCGGTGCCAGCCACCAGCGGCACGGTGGCCTGCCGGCCCAGCCAGACCTCGGCGTCGGTCACGGTGTCACCGGCCTTGAACAGGGTGTAGTCGTCGAATTCGCGGAACGCCCATTCGATCAGGCGCTGGGATTCCTCGGTGCGGTCCTTTTGGGCTTGCAGGCCGTTCATCACCAGAATGACGCGACGGCCGTCGCGGACGGCCGATCCCACCAGACCGTAGCCGCCGTCCTCGGTATGGCCGGTCTTCAGGCCGTCGGCGCCCTGAATGTTCTGCCAGATCAGCGGGTTGCGGTTGTCCTGCTTGATGTTGTTATAGGTGAAGGACTTTTCCGAGAAGATTTCGTAATACTGCGGGAAGTCGAGAATCAGGCGCCGCGCCAGGGTCGACAGGTCGCGGGCGGTCATCTGATGGCCGGGTTCCGGCAGGCCACTGGCGTTGCGGAAGGTCGACTTGGTCAGGCCGATCTCACGGGACTTGCGGGTTTCCTGTTCGGCGAAGGCCTCCTCGCTGCCGGCCAGCCCCTCGGCCAGCACGGAACAGGCGTCGTTGCCCGACTGGATGATGACGCCGCGCAGCAGATCGTCGACGCGGGCCATGGAATTCAGCGGCAGGAACATCATCGAGCCGTCGCTTTTGTAATGCTTCTTCCAGGCAGTTTCCGAGACCGGCAGCGTGTCTGACGGCTTCAGGCTGCCGTCCTTCAGGCGGCTGAAGACCATGTAGACGGTCATCAGCTTGCTCATCGAGGACGGCGTCATCAGTTCGTCGGAGTTCTTGTCCATCAGCACCGTGCCGGTGTTGAAATCGACGATGATGGCTTGCCGGGCCTTGGTCTCAATGGTTTCAGCCGAAGCGCCTGCGGCCAGACCGGCGATCAAGGCCAGAGTGGCGGCTGCGGTGGCCAGCGGACGGCGGAAGGAAAGGCAAGACATGGTTCGTTACGTCCTTGAAGGATGAGACGGAGAAGATTGAATAAAAACGAAAAATCAGTCGACGATCAGCCGGGCGTCGGGATAGCCCGCGCCAATGACCTTTTCCAGCAGAGCGTCGGCGTCGCCGACATTGGCGATGGGGCCCAACCGGACCCGGAACAGCGTGCCGCCCTTGGTCTGAACCTGGCTGATGGCGCTGTTGCCATAGGGTTGCAGGGCGGAATTCATGCGGTTGGCGTTGTCGAAGCGCGAGAAGGCGCCGGCCTGAATGAAAATCTGGGTCGGCTTGACGGCGGTCTGCTTGACCTCCTGCTTGGCCAGTTGCGAACTGTCCGGCGCCACCACGGCGCCCACGGTCGACGGCGGCGGCGCGGCGCGGACCACCGGCTGAGGCGATTGAGCCGGCTTGGAGGCGTCCTTGCCGGGCATGGGCAGATTTTCGGCCACCACCGCGTCGCGGGGAGCGGCGGCGATCGGCGGCTCGTCCAGTTGCTGCTTGGCCTTCATGACGGCGGCCAACTGGCGGCTTTCGTCAGCCATGATCTCGACCTTGACCTTGGCGGTGCCGGTCCCTTCCATTCCCAGCAATTGGGCGGCGCGCTTGGACAGGTCGAGAATGCGGCCGTGGGCGAAGGGGCCGCGGTCGTTGACGCGGACCACCAGGGACCGGCCGTTGTCCAAATTCGTTACGCGCACGAAACTTGGCAGCGGCAGGGTGCGGTGGGCGGCGGTGACGTCGTTCTGGTCGAAGACTTCGCCGTTGGCGGTGTATTTGCCGTGGAAGTCGGGGCCGTACCACGAGGCGATGCCGGTTTCCGAGTAATTGTAATCCTCGGTCGGATAATACCAAACGCCTTGAATTTGATAAGGTTTTCCGACTTTGTAGACGCCGCCGCGGGTGTCCTGGCCGATGGCTTCCTTGACGCCGTAGGTCGCCAGTTGGGTTTCCGAGCAGGCGGCCAGAAGGGCGCAGCCGGCCATCAGCACAAGAATCCGAGCGTGCGGCAGCCTTCGCTTCATCTAGGGGGTCTCCGGACGGGTCGCTAGCATATCTGGTAAACTACTTGCTTGCGAGGCGATCGGCAAGGGTTCCGGCAGCCAAAGCGAAGAAGGTGGAGCGGTTCCACTTCATCAAGGCCCGGAAATTGTCCCCCACCACATAGGGTGCGCCGACGCCGACATCGCCGTTCTTTCCGCTTTCGGCACGAATCAGCGACACCATCTGCTCGCCCTCAAGCGGCTTGCCGTCGTTCTGGACGATTCCCAGCTTGCCCCATTCGGTCAGGCTGTGGCTGACGTCCAGACCGAACAGCGACGGCGCGATGCCGCCCGCCGGTAGTTTGACGGCCCGGCCCCAGATTTCGTCCTTTTTCCAGCCGATGCCGGCCAGATAGTTCGCTGTCGAGGCGAAGACGTCGGCGGGCTGGTCCCAAATGTCGGGTTTGCCGTTTCCATCCCAGGATTGACCGTATTTGAGGTAGGTCGACGGCATGAACTGACACTGGCCCATGGCGCCCGCCCACGATCCCTTCAGCTTCTCCGGAGGCGCCAGCCCCTTGTCGGCGATGGTCAGGGCGTTCATCAACTCGGTGCGGAAATAGGCGCTGCGCCGCCCGTCGAAGGCCAGGGTCGCCAAGGCCGGAACGATCTGGAAGCCGCCGGTGACGCGGCCGAAATCCGTTTCGATGCCCCACATGGCGGCGATGTGCTGGATCGGCACGCCGTACCGCTGCGATACCGCCGCCAAGAGGTCGCGGTTGGCCGCCACCATGGCTTGCCCGCGCTGAACCCGCGCCGGGCTGACCACTCGGGCCACGTAATCGTCGAAGGACAGGGTGAATTCCGGCTGCTTGCGGTCAAGCTCCAGCACGCGGGGAATGGGCTGGACGCCCGCCAGGGCGGCATCCAGGGTTTCCTCCTTCAGGCCCTTCTGCAAGGCCTCGGCGCGAAATCCCTGCAGCCATGACTGAAAGTCGGCGGGATTGATCTCGGGAGCGGCGGGGACCGTTTCCTCGGTCTTTGGCGCCTCGCTCGGCGGCGGCGTTTGGCCGGGCGGCGCGGCGCATCCTGCCGCCGTCAGCGCCAGAAGTCCGGCGGCCACCCAATTCAGCCTTTTGCGCCCCTTCTCGATCATGCTCCGGTCCTTATCTAAGGTTCGGGAAACAGGCTGTCGGTCCAGCCGGACAGACGATAGAACAGCAGGCCGGCCCATTCATGCAGGCCGTTGGACATATTGGCCAGTCGGATCAAAGTCTTGTCGGTGTTGACCCAGCGCACCGGGCCGCCGGTGGTGTAGTCCACCGGCCAGGGCACTACCGGCCAGCCGACCGAACGGAACACCCCTACCGACCGGGGCATATGCTTGGCCGACGTCACCAGCAGCCAGACCTGCCCCTTTTGCGGCTGGGCCAGACGCTGGGAGAAGACGGCGTTTTCGTAGGTATTGCGCGAGGCGTCCTCGATCAGCATGCGGCCGGCGTCGGCGCCCATGTCCACCAGCGCCTGTTGGGCGATGGGAGCTTCGCGCATGTCGGGACGCAAGGGATCGGCGGAACCGCCGGTGAAGATCAGCCGCGCTTCGGGGTACAGCCTTGACAGCCGGGCGCCTTCGACCAGCCGTTCGGCGGCATCGTTCAGCACCACCTGATGGTGGGCAGCGCTGAGATAGGGATCGACGGAACCGCCCAGCACGATGATGCCGTCGACATGGTCGGGCAGAGGCGGATTGGCGGGAAAGCGGTTTTCCAGGGGTTCGAGCATCATGTCGTCCACCGGCAGCACCGTGACAGCCAGCAGCGTCAGAGATAGAACCGACAGAACCAGCCGCCCCTTCCGCCACAGACGGCGGCTCCACAACAGGCCGCAGCCGATCAGCAGCGCCAGCAGCAGCAAGGTGCCGGGCGTCAGCAGCAGGCCGAGAATCTTCGACAGAACGAACATAGCCCCTTCCCTTTACTCCCCCCCGGGGCGGTTCCGCAAGCCTGCTTCTGGAACCTAAATCTTGTGTTATGATCCGCCTGCCGACACCAGAGGACACGATACACAAGGACTCGCCATGGCCGAGGACGACGAACGCTACCCCGCCCTGCAGGCTCCCGACGAGCAGGACGCCGCCCAGGAGACCGCCCGGCAATTGACCCGGGCCCGGGCCTATGAAGCCATGCTGCGGGCCAACCCGCCCAACCTGCGGGTGATCGATCCGCCGCCGGCGGAAACCGCCAGCCAGAAAGGCCGTCAGCGGGAGTTTCTGTTCCGCGGCGGCGTTTACACCTTCCTGGCCATCGGGCCGCGCAACGAAGGCGAACGCCGCGCCGGCATCATCGAGCGCTGGCAGACCGACATCCATGTGGATGATCTGGGCATCAACGTCATTGTCTTCGAATATGTCGACGGCCGCTTCACGCCCTGGGCCTTCGAGGGAATCTTTTTCAACGATTTCCTTCAGGCGGCCACGGTGGGCATCGTTTCCGGCGGCTTCCAGGCCCAATGGCACCACGAGCAGCAGCAGCACGAGCGCAGCAAGCGCAAGTTCGCCTTCCTGCTGCCGGCGGCCATGGTGCTGGGGGTGATGGTGGGGATTCTGATTGGACTGCGCTAAGGCAGGATTCAGGCCGCCTCGGACTGAAGGTCGGCCAGACGTTCGAGAATGTCGGACAGCAGGCGGTGGTCTTTGCCCTCCTCGGCGATGACCTTCAGAATGGCGGCGGCTTCGTCGCCCACCAGATCCATGGCCCGCATGGCCGCCGCCGGTCCTTCGGCGTTGATCGCCTCGGCCACCGGGCGGTATTCGCGCCGCCGGCCCCGCTGCAATTCCAGCTCGACATGCTCCATCACCACGTCTTCCAGGCTTCGCTTGCGATGAACCTGGAAAGCAAAGGCTTTCAGCAGCTTGACCTTTTCCGCTTGGTCCAAAAGACCGTCATGCTTGGCCATGGTTTCAGCTCCGGAATAACTTTGCGCGACACCATGCGCCCAAACTTGCCGCCGTCAAAGGGCCGATTTCTCAGTGCCGCCATGACCTGACGGCAAAGCGGTTGGCAAAGGCGTCGGGAATCCATACAAATCCCCGCCGCACAGGCGGGGGCCCGATGCCGCAGATATGGGGATTCCGCCCATGCGGTTCCAAGACGCCGCCGTTCATGTCCGCTATTTCACCTTCTATGCCGGCAGATTGCTTCCCGTCCGATTGGTGGGGCCGCTGGGGTGCGAGACATGGGCTTACGGCAAAATCCACCTGCTTCACCGTTACGGCTATGGCGCCGACACCGACCGGAACAGCATGGATTGGGCCGAGATCGTCACGCCCGGCGAGGAAATGGTTCTCCGCGGACGGCAGCCGCCTGAAGGCGGAACCGACGCCGTTTGCCGATTGACGCAAACCCCCTTGCATCGAAATCTTTCGCAGGCTACACAACAGGCCTTCCCGGCTGGCCCGCGGCACACTTCCAGATTGTGCCGCCCCCGCGCCGATCAGGATGGGTGGCCGAGTGGTTTAAGGCAGCGGTCTTGAAAACCGCCGAAGGTGCAAGCCTTCCGTGGGTTCGAATCCCACCCCATCCGCCATCATTCTAGACCATTACCCTGATGCTGTGGCGCAATTGGCGGCTTGTTCCCGGCGGGATCAGCAGCAGATGCGGCTTGTCGCGGAAATCGCCGTCGAAATCGGCGGGGCTGGTCATGCCCTGCCAGGGTTCGATGCAGACGAAATCGGCGCCCAGCTTGGTCCAGACGCCGAGTTGGCTGAATCCTTGCCACGACACCTCGATGACGGGCGCTTCCGGAGCGGTATAGCGCAGCGAGGCGCTGACCGGACGTTCGAAGATGATGGCGCTGATCTTGAACAAATCGTCGGTCAGCGTCAGGGTCTTGCCTTCGACCGGACTGGAAAACGGTGCAGGGTCCAGCAGGGCTCCGGGGCCGAGACGGCGGATGGGATGGTGTTCGGCCTCGGCGAAATCCAGGCGGTGAGCCTGACGGGGGATACCGTCGCGCAGGGGCCAGCGGAAAGCCGGATGAGCTCCGGCCGAGGCGGGCAGCGGCTCGTCGCCGGGATTGCTAATCTCGAAGACGATGTCCAGCCGGTCGCCGTCGATGCGGTAGATCACGTCGAAACGAAAGGCGAAGGGGTAATGCGCCCGGGTCGCGGCGCTGTCTTCCAGCCTCAGGCGGCAATGGTCCGGCCCCGTCTCCACCCAGGTGAACAGACTGTCGCGGGCAAAGCCGTGCTGGCCCAGGGAATAATCTTTCCCATCAAGCCGGTAGCGGTCATCCTTGACCTTGCCGACGATGGGAAACAGCAGCGGCGCATGGCGCGGCCATTCCGGTCCCGCCTGCCAAAGCGCCTCCTGGCCGTCGGCTCCGCGCAGGGAGCAAAGCTCGGCGCCCAGGGCCTTGACGGTGGCGCTCAGGCGATCGCCGGTGATGGTATGGCAGTCCATGCTCGCTCCCCCGTTTGAATACCGGCCAGACTGTAGGGGCGGAACAAACGCCGTTCAAGCCCGCAGGGCCGGCTGTTGCCCCAGGGCTCGGATCTGCGGCAGCACCTGTGCCGCCAGCAATTCGATGGCCTGGGCCACCTTGGGATAGGGCAGCCCGCCGATATCGATCTGGGCCATGAAGCGCCTGTGGCCGAACAACTCGTGTTCCCGGCTTATCTTGTCGACGATTTCCTGCGGGCTGCCGACGAACAGCGCTCCCGAAGGTCCGGCGATGCGGTCGTAATCCGCCCGAGTCACCTTCCAGCCGTTGCTGCCGCGCGGCAGATTGTGGCCGATATAACTGGCGTAGTGAGGGTAGAAATCGTCCCGGGCCTTTTGCGAATCGGCTTGGACGTGCAGATGGCCGGAGACGGCGGCGGCCAGGTTGGCGGGATCGTGCCCGGCCTTGCGGGCGCTGTCGCGATAGAGCTGGAAGAAAGAAACGAACTGCTCGGCCTCGCCGCCGATCTTCGCCAGATTGAGCGGCAATCCCG